>Ga0256405_10001223_pt1 | contig 72428 bp, 56 predicted proteins | sample RumenRJG_02DNA_FD_189096 | JGI IMG/M metagenome (GOLD analysis project Ga0256405, IMG submission 189096) | Bovine rumen microbial communities from Lethbridge, Alberta, Canada - RJG_02 | ecosystem: Host-associated > Mammals > Digestive system > Stomach > Rumen | place: Canada: Alberta...
GCAAGGATATGGTTATTTGATATATAGTTTTGTATGGAGGAAAATGCATCAGCCATTTACTTTTCCTCCTTTTTTCTGATTTTTGAAATTACAAAAAGAGAGGCGGTCATAACAAAGCAGGCGCCGATCCCGAATTTAGTGGATGCCGCGAGAGGCTCTAAAACAATAGGGATGAGGCACGCGGCCCATCTTTTTTTAATGCACATGGCAAGGCAGTAATTTACAAGTAAGAGGATAAGGAAAGTTCCGCTTCTGAACCCTGAGTGGAAGAGATTAAAAGAGATACTTCCCGCAGCGCTGCCGCAGCAAAAGAGTAAAAATACGCAGATCATATAAAACAAAGTAACCTTAGTCTTGGGATAAACGTCCGAAAGGTCGCTTTCACCGGCTCTCTCAAAAAAGAAAGCATCACCGACGGTTACAAAAAGAGAAAAAGCGCAGACTGCATAGACTGCCGGAATGATATGGTACAAAAGCTTCATTACGCTAAGGTCAAAAGTACGGCACAAAAGAGCATAGAAAAACGGCAGGAACATATAATCAAGTCTTGAAGGGTGATCGCCGTCATAAGGAAGCCCCGTCAAGGGATTTACGCTGTACATTTCATTGGAAGAGAGAAACGAATTAACGGTTTCTATGGTCTGATCCCCGCTTAGGTAGATTTTGCCCCTAAGGGTTATAAAAAGCGCCAAAGCTGAAAAGAACAGTGAAATGATAAGGAAAAGGATAAAGTATCTGTCTGAAGATGTTTTGTCTTCTTTAGAATCCTTGGCATCTTTAGAAGCTCCGCCTGCGGCAGAAGTCCTGTTTTTTAAAGATGCAAATTTAAGCAGTATAAAAACAAGATACGCAAAGGTGAGGACAGCAATTAGCAAAAGCGCAAACACTTTTACGGTTTCGGAAAATGTGAGAGATAAAAAGACTCCCAAAGCGTTGGTTACTCCCGCCAAAAGAAACAGCTCCATAAAGCCGGTGGAATAGTAGGCGCAAAGTCTTACAATAAAAGGCTTTTTTTGAGGGAGAGAGGCTCTTTTGGAAAGAACCGATGATATTTTGTTGTAGGCTGTTACGGTTCCGAGTCCGAGTATGATCGGGCAAAGGAGAAGGAACGCTATGCAAAGAATTGTTTTCATAAAAGCAATTATAGCATAAAGGACCGATAAAGGCGCAATATTACGCACTTTATTAATGAATCTTAAGAATGGGGTTTATGGTATAAAGACCCTAAGTATGCTAAAATTAGATGAGATTTTGTACATATTTTGTGAGGATGTTTTATGACCACTCAGAGTAGATTAAATCGAATGGAAGGATTCAAGCGGATCATTAATCTTTCGCTTGTTTTACTTTGCCTGCTTTTAGAGACAGCGGTATTTACCTACCACTGGTATTTTAATTTCAGAGTTTCTATTATTGCGGGACGTAACCAGCCCTTCTGGATCAAGGGACATATGCTCGAGGTGGCAGTTTATCTTGTAATACTTATTCTATTTTCAAATATGTACGGAGGAATGAGACTCGGATATATGAAAAATGCCGAGCTTATCTTCTCACAGATCTTTGCCACGGTCATGGCGGATATACTTATCTACGCCGAGATCTCGCTGATGGCGTTGAGATTGTTCAACCCTAAATACTTTGTTGTTATGCTCCTTACTCAGTGCATAGTTGTATTTATTTATATAAATATCGCTAATTTCTTTTACCGGAATATTTTTCCTCCCAGGAGGCTTTTACTTGTTCACGGGGACAGAGACCCCAGGGAGCTTAGACGCAAATTCGAAACAAGAAGCGATAAGTATCTTATTACGGAACAGATCCACATCAGCGAGGGAACAAAAAAGGTTACGGAGACGATAAAGAAGTATTACCAGGAAGGCGTCTGCAACGCTGTAGTATTCGGAGATATAGCCGAGTCGGACAGGAAACCTCTTATAAAATACTGCTACGGCAATTCAATCAGATTCTATGTTTTACCCAAGATAAACGATTGTATCCTTAAGGGATCCGAAGAGCTCCATGTCTTTGATACTCCGATGCTCCTTACAAGAGAGTACTCGATGACTATGGAGCAAAGATTTGTTAAAAGACTTATGGATATTGTGTTTTCCCTTATCCTGATAGTCCTTACATCTCCTTTTATGCTTTTGACAGCTATACTTGTCAAGGCTTATGACGGCGGTCCGGTTCTTTACAAACAGGTCCGTGTGACAAGAGGAGGAAAGCAGTTCAAAATTGTAAAGTTCCGCTCAATGCGAGTTGATGCGGAAAAAGACGGAGTCAGACTTTACTACATCGGCGATAAGAGAGTTACGCCGATCGGAAAGTTTATCCGCAAGGTAAGGCTTGACGAACTGCCTCAGCTTTTCAATATTTTGGCGGGTGATATGAGCTTTATCGGCCCCAGACCGGAGCGCCCTGAGATCATCGAAAAATACCAGGCTCAGATGCCGGAGTTTGCCTATAGGCTTAAAGTTAAAGCCGGACTTGCAGGCTTTGCACAGGTTTACGGCAAGTACAATACGACTCCTTACGATAAACTTAAGCTTGATCTTATTTACATTGAGAACTATTCTGTCCTTCTTGACCTTAAGCTGATGATGCTGACACTTAAGATAATCTTTTGGCCTGATTCCACGGAAGGGGTTGACCCCGGACAGACTACGGCTATGAAGGACCTCTATATGGCTATGGCTGAGAACAAATACGAGGACAGCGTTAGCTATAACGATACTAAGACCGCTAAAGGATCTGATAAAGATGAAAATACTTTGGATGTGTAATCTCATACTTCCGGCAGTAGCGGAAGCTTTGTCCTTACCTACGATACCCAAGGAGGGGTGGGTAAAGGGCCTTTTTGATGCGATCCTTGCCAAAAAAAATAACGGAACCGATGTGCCGGAAATATGTTTTGCATTTCCTGTAAGTAAAGAAGTCTTAAAGTCAAACGGCGTCCCGATAAAGGATGGAGTTGTATCCGGAAGAGTGTCCCTTAAAAGTGGTGAGGCAGTAGAGTACTACGGCTTTTACGAGGATACATCAAAGGAGTATTTGTATGATGTCCGCCTTGAAGATGAGATGAAAAAGATATTTGACCTTGCGTCGCCGGATATAGTTCACATCTTCGGAACTGAGTTTCCCCATACTCTTGCGGCTGCGAAGGTCTGGAACAGACCGGACAGAATACTTGTGGGTCTTCAGGGAATCTGCAGGGATTACGCCGAAATATATACTGCCCATATGCCGGCAGATATTGTTACGAGGCATACATTCAGAGATTTCCTCAGAAAGGATTCGATCTTTGAGCAAAAGAAAAAGTATGATCTGCGCGCAGATAATGAAGAAGAGGCAATGGCTTACATCGGTCATGTAGCCGGCAGAACGGGCTTTGACAAAAGCTTTGCGGCCAAAACGAATCAGGCCGCGGTTTATCATCATGCCGGTGAGACCTTGAGAAGTGTTTTTTACAGTGGGGCATGGAATAGGGAAAGGGCCGAGAAATATCGTATATTTGTCAGCCAGGCGGACTACCCGCTAAAGGGATTCCACTATCTTCTTAAAGCTGTCGGAGAGATACTTTCCGAAAAACAGGGCAGCGGACAGTACCCGGATATTCAGATATATGTTGCCGGTCAGTCCATAGTCGGATATGAAAGCCTGATGCAAAAAATCAAGATATCTTCCTATGGGAAGTATTTAAGAGACCTGATGAAAGAGTACGGTCTTTTTGACAGGGTGCATATCTTAGGAAGGCTCAGCGCGGAGCAGATGAAGGAGCAGTACCTTCTTTGCGATACCTACGTTTGCTGTTCGGCAATAGAGAATTCCCCCAATTCGCTTGGGGAGGCGATGATGCTTCAGGTTCCGATAGTAACTGCCGAAGTAGGCGGTATACCGGACGTGTTTAAGCAGGGAGAAGACGGCTTTTCCTACAGCGTAAGCGCCGAGGATACCCTTGAAGATATAGCCTTCAAGTTAAAGGACGCCTTGCTTGAAAGATGGGAAGCGGATTACGATCCGAAGCGTTTTAGCAACGAAGTCGACAGACGAAGATTTAATGCCGGATTCCACGCCAGGGAGAACCATAACCCGGAGAAGAATGTATACGATCTTTTAGGGATTTACGAGAGTATCTACAGATAAAGAGGGACAGGATGCGGATCACATTTGTATCTAATTACATAAACCACCACCAGATACCCTTTTGCAGGGCGATGATCGGTAACCTTTCTGAGGGAGATCAGTTTACCTTTATCCAGACGCAGGAAATGGAAGATGACCGAAAGAAAATGGGGTGGGATAAGGAAATTCCGGAGTTCGTCAGACTCTCGTATATCTCCGGTGAAGAGAAAAAGGCCTGCAGAGAGCTTATCTTTGAAAGCGAAGTTGTTATTTTCGGGGGGTGCGAGGATGAGAGCTATATAGCGCCGAGGCTTGAGGCTTTGAAAGAGGGGAGCGCTGATGATAAAAAGTACCTGACCTTCAGATACTCCGAGAGAGTGTACAAAGAGGGACAGTGGAAGTTTATAACTCCCAGGGGACTTAGAAAGAAATATTTAGATCACACCAGATACAACGATTTGCCGGTTTATCTTCTTTGCTCCGGCGGATATGTTGCGTCTGATTTTTCTTTGTTTGGGGCTTATAAAGGAAAGAAGTATAAATGGGGATATTTTCCCGAGGTTAAAAGCTACGATATAGACAGTCTTCTTGAGGCCAAGGGATATGGACATGTAAACATCCTTTGGTCCGGAAGAATGCTTGACTGGAAGCATCCGGAGATGGCTGTTTTAACGGCTAAGTATCTTAAGGATAAGGGCTGTGACTTTACAATGGATATCGTGGGAGACGGCCCGGAAAAGGACAAAATACGCGGCATGGTAGAGGAACTTGGACTCCTCGGAAGGGTTAAGCTCTCAGGGTTTAAAAAGCCGGAAGAGATCCGCTCTATGATGGAAAAGGCGGATATTTATCTATTTACCAGCGACCGTAAGGAAGGCTGGGGAGCTGTATTAAATGAATCAATGAACAGCGGCTGCGCCGTTGTAGCCGGAAGTATGATCGGGGCTGTTCCTTATCTTTTAAAAGACGGGGAGAACGGATTCGTTTATAAAAACAAGGACGCGTCAGAACTTTTTGAAAAATGCGAAAGGCTTGTGACCGATGGCAACCTTAGAAAACGTCTTGGAAAAGCAGCTTACGAGACGGTGACGGGGCTCTGGAATCCGGAGACGGCGGCAAAAAGGCTAAAAGGATTTATAGACGATTTCTTTGAGGGGAAGGGTTTTACGCCCTACGAAAGCGGCCCCTTAAGCGTTGACGAAGGCGGCACGGAGGCAACTATCAGTAAAAAGGCGGCGGGACACTAATTATGATCAGCGTTATCATACCTGTTTACAACATACAAAAAGAATACCTGAAAAGATGCATTGATTCTGTCCTTGCCCAGACTTATAAAGACATTGAGATCATCCTTGTAGACGACGGCAGCAGCGACGGAAGCGGAGATGTTTGCGACGAGTACGGATCTTTAAATGCTAATGTTAAGGTTTTTCATAAAGAAAACGGCGGATCTTCAAGCGCCAGGAATCTTGGGATCAAGGAAGCAAGCGGCGAGTATATCGGATTTGTTGACAGTGACGATTATATAGAGCCTGATATGTACGAGGTTTTATACGAGGCAATCGTACGGAATAATGCTAAGTGCGCCCAGGTGGGAAGAAACGAAATCGATGAGGAGGGTAATATATTACCTGACATCTGTATTCCACCCGAGTCCGAAGAGGTGATAAGCGCAAGGGACTTTTTTAAGGAGCTTTTGATGCACAGGGGGGACTGCTCTTTTTGCACGAAGCTTATAGCAAGGGAGGTTTTTGAGGGGGCTGATGAGTTTTTTCCGGTAGGAGTCCTTAACGAGGATTTCCACATCCTTATAAAAAAGCTTCCCGGGATTGGAAGGATAGTATCGCTTCCCGGCTATAAATACCATGTTTTTTACCGTATTGGAAGTAATTCCAGAAAGCAGTCAAAAGAAGATTTTTCCAGGGTCTTTTTGGACTCTGTTAATAATGCGGATATGGCGGAAGAAATCGTCCTTAAGGATTATTCGGAGGATAAAGAGCTTAGCAAAATAGTCCGCCGTTTCGGTATTTTCCAAAGAATAGAGTACCTTTTGCATATCCCGGTTTCAAAGATGGAAAAGGGATCGGACTGTTTTGAGGATTACAGACTGATAGTAAAATGGCTCCGGGAGCATTATTTTGCAGGACTTTTTAACAAATTCCTTACAGGTAAAAATAAGCTTTATATGACCCTTTTTGTCATCGCCCCCAAGGCAGTCAGAAAGATGCATAAGCGGATAAAGAGACTTTGAGAAGATTCTTAGAATGGTATCGGTTAACAAATGGTAAAAACAGAGACGAAAGATGACTACAGCTACATAGTGGTTCCGACAGTTATTTGCCTTTTGGCGGTAGCTTTGTTTTTTATATATAAATATTTTGGGGTATATTTTTCATCTAATGATGATCTGTTGATAAGAAGTATATTAAGCGGAGATTATACGGGACGCCCCGACGGACATGTTGTATATTTGCTATACCCTTTGGGATTTATTCTTAAAAGCCTCTACACCGTGGCACCAAAGGTTACATGGTATGAACTTTTTTGCATAGGTGCACAGGGATTATGCATAATCATAATTGCATCCCTTCTTGCGGAGTCGGCAGCCTCTACATCTCAAAAAACAGTAAATAAAAAGAGGCTTTACTTTTCTCTCTTTATATCTTCTTTTCTTTTCGTTGAGATTTTGCTCTGCTTTGACGTCGGATTTCTTATAGCCGGACAGTACACAGTTTTGGCCGGATTGGTAGCGGCTACAGCATTTGCATGCATGCTGGCAAAAAAAGATATTATGGCCGCAGTCATGATGGTATTATCACTTTGGATCAGAAAAGAAGCTTTCTTTATGATGCTGCCGTTTATTGCAATTGCCATTATATACAGATTAATGACAGCGTATGAGACTGGCAAGAAAGCTGCTGATAATAAGTCCTTTTTCAGCGCAAAAAAAATAATTATTGCGGCTGTAATCGTAGTTATTTCGTGCGGTTCGTTGCTTATCAATAAAGTCGCATACGGAAGTGAAGAGTGGAATCAATATCGGGAATTTAACAGAGAAAGAACAAGGGTATATGATTATAACCTGTTCCCTAATTATTCGCAAGAAAAAGAGTTTTATGACTTGGCAGGGATATCGGAAGATGAGTACTCTGCTTTGGTAGAATATGATCTTGAGTTGGTTGATAAAGCCTACACCAAGCTTTTTAGAGATATGGCTGATAGGCAAAAGGCTATATTAGACGACTGGAAGCAGTATTATAATGTTTTTCATAAACTAATAAAAGATTCCCTACAGTTTTTTAAAGAGAATCTTAAAACTGTTCATGCAAAGATGGCTTTATTCTCGATACTGATTTCTTTTATTGTTATGATAATACTTGTAGTAAAAGAAAAGTCTTTTTCGGGACTAATAGCCCTTATCTTGATGGCAGCTTACTATGTTGCATTTGTAGCTTTATTTACGTACTTGGGAAGATTGCCGGAAAGAGTTATTTATGGGCTTGATTGTGCGATGATGCTGGGCGGTATTTACTTAACAGCGGCCACATTAAACAAGCTTTCGATAGATAAAAAGCTCATGGTTATATCAGCTTCAGCTGTGCTTATGCTGGTACCTTTATTTTTCGAAATAAGATATGAGTTTAACGCATCGACGCAATACCGCAAGGCTGCGGAGGCGGGTATAAAAATTGAGGAGTATGTTGCAAGCCGTGAGGGAGAGGTTTTTTATATAGATACTAATATTTTTGAGAACAGGATAGCATCTGCTGAACCTGTATATACAGAGGGAAAAACATATATGTATGAACCTATCGGCTATGTGAAAATGGCTGATTGGGTATACGGAAGCCCTTTAAGAAGCCAAAAACTGGAAAGTCTTGGAACAAAAGGCTTGTATGACGCAAATACAAAGAGGCAGGGTTATTTAATAATTTCAGATAAAATAAGTACAGAGTTTATATTAAGACTATTGGATGAGAAAGGCTTTACAGCTATCAAAACCGACAGTATAGAAAGTGCTTCGGTTTGGAAGCTGCAAGTGAAATAGAAGATGGACAAAAAGATAAAAGTGATGGGTCTTGCGACCTGTTTTAACCGAAAAGACAAGACTCTTCAGGCACTTAAAAGCTTGGTGGAAGGAAATCCTGATATAGAATTTGAATTCGTCATTTGTGACGACAACAGTAAGGATGGGACAGCAGAAGCCTTGAGCGAACTTGACAACACATACGTTGTAATGGGGGACGGAAGCTCATTTTACACCGGCGGTATGAGGCTTGCTATGAAAAGAGCTCTCAAACTGCTTGATGAGGCAAAGCCTGATTTTATAATGCTTTTTAACGATGATGTCGATTTTTACGACGGAGCGATTTCGGGCCTTGCCCGGAGGTACAATGAAAAGGGCCTTAAGGAAGCTGTATTTGTGGGGCCCACCTGTGAGAATGATCTTATAAGCCTCTCCTACGGCGGGATAGCGAGAAAATCAAACTTCGCTCCGAAATTCAGGATAGTAAAAGCTGATTCCAGAGAGGGAAGAAAGGTAAATACTTTTAACGCAAACTGCGTACTTATTCCTACAGAGCTTTTTGTAAAGACCGGAATTATGGACGGCGTTTATAACCATTCCCTGGGTGACTTTGATTACGGTTATATGCTTGGAAGAAAGGGCGGAGAAATCTACGTTTCAGACGAATATGTCGGTGTTTGCCCCAACAATCCTACTACCGGAACATGGAATGATCCTTCTCTTAAGCGCATCGAAAGATTTAAGAAAAAGGAAAGCATCAAGGGAGTACCCTTTGGTGAGTTTTTCCATTATCTTTTAAAGAATTACAATTTCCTTACGGCGGTAATTTTCAGTCTTACGCCCTATGCGAGGATTTTACTTGGTAAATAGTCTATGAAAAAACAGATAGCAAAAAATGAATTACCCATCAGAATAGTTTTCTATATTCTCTGCGCTTTGTACGGCGGGCTTTGCATGTATCTTTTTTACAATCAGTCTATTCAAGAGGTGTACGGAGATTCGCTGCTTTTTGAGTCAGACCTCCCGTACCATATCAGTATGGTTGTGGATGACGGCTGGTATTATAGTCTTACTGCTTTTGTATATGCTTTTTTATACAAGATTGCGGGCGGTACAGTACTTATAGCGGTATTTTTGGCCCTTGTGGTTGCCGCAACGGTTATTGCAACGCAAAAACTGCTTGAACTTGCTATTACGGATAGGTATGGGATCTCCTGCGCCGGTGCTCTTGCTCTTAACTTTGTTATGCCATTTTTTGTAAGGTGGGCGGGGATGTACAGGTACGTAAGTTACCAGTCGCCAAATGTCTGGCATAATTCCACATATATCGTTATGCGGCTTTGCGCTGTTATCTTTATGTACTTTTACGTAAAGTATGAAAAAGACTATGCGGAAAAAACTATAAGCTTTAAGAGATGGCTTATCCTGGCTTTTTCGCTTGCCCTTACTACGTTCGTAAAGCCCAGCTTTTTAACTGTATTTGCGCCGGCTCTTGCCTTGAAGCTTTTGTGGGATTTGATTAAAAACAAAGTAAAATTTCTCAGAGTATTTTTGATGTGGATAACCGTTGTACCGTCGATGCTGGTTATTCTCTGGCAAAATAGCGTGCTTTTCGGAGAAGATACTGACTCAGGATATAAGATATCCTTTATGGAGACATTTTCTTTCCACGCCGACCATCCAAAGGTTACCGTGCTTTTATCGCTGGCTTTCCCGATAGTAGTATTTGTTTGTCTGGCAGTTGAGGCGCTTATAAGACTTGCGGGCAATAAGACGCCTAACCAAGAAGAGAATAAAGGATACAAAAAAGAGAAGATGCTTACATCTCCTCTTAGTGATAAGACTTATATTTTTTCGTTAGTAATGGCTGTAATTGGATTTGCCGAGGCAATCCTTCTTATCGAAACCGGACACAGGTCTAAGGACGGAAATTTTCTTTGGGGATATTCCGCAGCCCTCTTTTTCCTGTACCTTACAAGCTTTAAGATGTGGTACGGATTTATCAAAGAGAAAAAGTGGATTCCCGCTGCTGCCTGCGGCGCAGTCTTTGCATATCAGATCGTTTGCGGCGCTATATTCTTTACAAGGCTTGTATCCGGCGAAACATATTTTATGATCGGATAAAAAGCCTATATACAACGGTTACTTCATATCGGCGATAAACTCGATGAGTTCTTTGCCGATATAAAGGCGGCCGAGTTCGCCGTAATGTATACCATCCTCCAGATAATCGTTATATGATTCTTGGGGGATGCTTTTTATTGCAGTTAGATCGAAAAGATAGGTTCCATATTCTGCGGATAGTTCTTTAGCAGCTTCTCTATAGTCCGAAAGGGTAGGAGAATCTCCTTGCATTCTATCCGAACCGTTGTTATTAACAAAGATGTAACCGGGGGACATAATGATTATTTTGCATTCCGGCCATCTACCCTTAATGGTTTCTATATTCTTTCGGATGGAACCTTTATAGGTATAGCTATTATAAGGGGCAGAGGAATCGTCTATTGGGGCACCCTGCATATAATCGTTTATTCCGAATTCGATTATAAAAAGCAGTTCTTCGCCCGGAGAGTATATTTTTGATATTTCGTTCTCAGATTCCTCTATTTTGGCATACTCGCTTGAAAAAGAAGGGGTTCCACCGTTGCTTATGGCGGCGGAAGAACCGCTGATAGCGTAGCTTATAACGTCAGCACCGGAAAAGTTTTCAACAATTTTGTTTATTGAAGTATCATCACTTCTGTATGCAAAAATGCTATCACCAAAGATTATTATATTTGTATTCCGGAAATCGGCAATCTGAGTTTTGCTTTTACGATAGTTTGTTATCAGCTTAGACAGATGAATTGCGTTTGTCTCGACATCATCTCCGGGTATTAGGAAGCAATCCGCAAATAAATGTCCGGAAAAGTTGTTAAAATTGATTTCTTTAAGCGCCTCATCTTCCCCTTCAAACAGATATGGGTTTTCATATATCCATTCGGTGTTTCCGGGGAAATCCCACTGAACATTTGTATAGTCTGAAAGTAAATCCGCCAATATTCCAAAGTAATTGGACATATTAGAAATATCACTGTCTGAGTAGCGCGAATAATACTTTAGACTATGCGGCGGGAAAACCAATCTAAAATCAATTTCGGGATGTTTTTTTACAGCACCTACAATGTATTTTTTTATAAAACTTTTGTAAGCTTTATCATTTCCGGCTTTTTCGCGGATAAGAAGAGGATCGATTCCCCATATTATTCTTTTTGTATTTTCTGATTCAAGTATGTAGGAGTATGTTTTTTTAAAATCTTTTGACGAAATGTTATCAAAAGTGTTCTCAGAAAAAGCGTATGTATCCCAGGCCATTATGATATTAATATAATCTGTGTCTATGGCACTGATATCGTAGGTAGAGAGGATGTAGGTATCGTGCCCTTGTACCGGCAGATCCAAAGGCTTTGCCGCTTTCTTTAGGGAGTAAACCAAAACAAAGGCAGAGAGTATTAAAATGATCAGGATAATGAGTGGTATATATACTTTTCTTTTCATAGTTATCATCTTAAGTTTTTTTACGGTTTTTTTCAATTATTAATTGTGCAGATTTTTACTGCCGTATATTGGTTAATAATATGGTTAAAGGCGGCATTTTATGGTAAAATAAAACAGGTTATGCAAATAAAGAAAAAGGAATATAAGGTAACCCCAAAATGCTGTTTAATTCGATTCCGTTTCTTATATTTTTTCCGATAGTGGCAGGGCTGTACCTGCTTCTTCCTAAAAAGATAAAACCTATGTGGCTTCTTTTGGCAAGCTATTACTTTTATATGAGTTGGAACTATAAGTACGTTGTGCTTATTTTGTTTACAACTTTAGTTACTTACGCTGCGGGAATCTTTATTGGCAAAGCGGGGAGCGCAGCTAAAAAGAAGGGCTTTTTAGCCGCGGGTCTTGTGCTTAATTTTGGACTTCTCTTTTTCTTTAAATATTTTGGTTTCTTTTTGGAAAATGTAAGCAGAATACTTTCTGTATTTAAGATAGGTGTTATAGATAATCCTTTTGATTTCCTTCTTCCGGTTGGAATATCTTTCTATACCTTCCAGGCTGTGGGATATTGTATTGATGTTTACAGAGGGGATATTAAGGCTGAGAGAAACTTTATCAGGTACGCGCTTTTTGTAAGCTTCTTTCCCCAGCTTGTTGCGGGACCGATTGAGAGAAGCAAAAATCTCTTGTCTCAGATTAATGAAAGCGGTGAAAAGAAGATGGTCTCCTACGAAAAGGCTGTTTCCGGATTTGGAATGATGCTCTGGGGACTTTTTCTAAAAATGGTTGTTGCCGACAGGGTTTCAATAATGGTGGATGAAATCTTCAAGAATATCTATCGTATCGGAACTGTAGAGGCTGCCTTTGGAGCCGCCGGTTTTTCTCTTCAGATTTATGCAGATTTTGCGGGATATTCCGCAATAGCCATTGGTGCGGCAAGCGTAATGGGTTTTGAACTTATGGAGAATTTTAACACCCCTTACTTTGCGACAAGCGTCGGAGATTTCTGGCATAGATGGCATATTTCTCTATCTACCTGGTTTAGAGATTATGTATATATACCTCTTGGTGGAAACAGAAAAGGAAAGGCAAGAAAGTATTTAAATATCTTTGTTACATTCCTTGTCAGCGGACTCTGGCACGGAGCCTCCTGGAGTTTTGTTATCTGGGGCGGTTTGCATGGTCTTTACCAGATAATCGGAGATTTACTTAAGCCTGCAAGAGAAAAGACCGGAAAAATCTTAGGATTAAACAAAGATACCGCCGGATACAAGGTTGGGCAGATTCTGCTTACGGATTTACTTGTAGGCTTTGCTTGGATCTTTTTCAGGGCATCTTCCGTAAAGCAGGCATTTAGCTATATCGAAAGGATGTTTACTCGCTTTAACCCCTGGGTCATTTTTGATGAATCTCTCCTTAATTGGGGACTTGATTACAGGGAGATGTTTATACTGCTTTCCGCTGTTCTTCTACTCGTAATTGTATCAATCATCAGATACAAAAAGGGTGTCAACATCGGCGTATTCCTGTATAAACAGGATATGATCTTCAGATGGGTAGTGTTTGTCCTTCTGATAATCTCGATAATAGTATTTGGCGAGTACGGAACGGACTTTGATTCCGGAAAGTTTATTTATTTTGATTTCTAAGAGGCATATATGAGAAGTATTGATACAACCGCTAAAAGGCGGATCAAAAGAATATGCGCTACCCCGGCATTTGCAGTGATTGTATTTCTTTGCATTTTGGGGACATATAAAGTCCTCAAATGGAAAGATACAACAGGAGATTATCTTTCCAGCGTCGAAATGCTTAAGGCTACGGATAAAGACCTTATTGATGTTGTTTTTATGGGAAGCAGCCATGCCTATAATGGATTTAACCCTGCGTATTTCTGGGAAGATAAAGGCTGGGCCTGCTTTGATATGGCTGTTTCCGGTCAGGATACAACATCGACATATTACTATCTCAAGTATTTGCTAAGAACACAATCCCCAAAAGTTGTGTGCGTGGATTTATACGGAATTGTATTCGAACGCCATGATATTGTTGGAAATGAATATAGAAATTATCTTTCTATGCCGGCACCGGACTTACAGGTAAAAATGGTTAACGAATACGTTGAAAAGGATAATAGGCAGGATTATATTATAAGATTTCCTATAATACACACTAGATACAGGGAGCTAAAAAAGTATGATTTTTACAAGTATAAGTTAAATGACTTTGTCCGCGGTGAGAAAATGAATTGGGGTGCGGGAGAGGCTTACGAGCCGTCAAATTCTGACGGAGATGTTAGTCCGATAGCGCCTTCCGATTCAAAGATAAAGTGGCTTGACAATATGTATAGCTTATCTCAAAGCAAAGGATTTGAACTTGTATTTGTTGTATTGCCCTACGATATATCCGGTGAAGATCAGAGAAAAATGGATTTTGTCAATAAATACTGCGAGGAAAAGGGCATAACCTTTTACGATTTCAACAGATTAAGGCATAAAGTCGGATTTGATTACAGTAATGATTTCTATGACTTGAGACACCTCAATGCAAACGGGGCTAAAAAAGTTGAGCTTTTTTTGAAAGACGAGTTTGAATGCTACAATCTTCCGGATCATAGAGGCGACGAAAGATATTATCAGTGGGACGAAGATCTGGAAAACTTCAATAGAGAAGATTACATAAACGACATGAAAGTTACGGAAGATCTCTGCGCTCTTTGCAGCATGATCGGTGCCGGTGAGGATTTTATTTCCGTAATAAGTCTTGAGGGCGATTACATAGATCGAAACAACATATACTACGAACCGCTTTCTATCCTTGGTATGACATACGAAGAATATGAAAAAGGCGGAAAGTGGATTTTTGAAGACGGAAGGCTTACAAAGGTTTATGAGAATGTAAAGGGCCAAGAACCGTATATTCAAGAACTCGGGAATATGAATACGCTCAGAATCCTTTACGAAGGAGATTACCTGTCCCGCGAAAACATTATGATAAATGACGAATCGACGTACAGTTATGGCAACTTTATGACCATCACGATATATGATAAAAGGCTTGGTGAATTGGTGAGTGTGAAAGGATTTTAACCTGGCAGGAGGAAATAAGCCGGTATTATTAAGTTTTGTTAAGGATGCGCCCAAATACGGCAAATTAAGTTAGAATTGGGTTTGAATATTTTAAAGGGAGTCTGATAATGGATAAGATTGCGGTACTGATACCCTGCTACAATGAGGAGCAGACAATTGAAAAAGTTATAAAAGATGCAAAGGCGGCGCTGCCGGAGGCTGTTATATATGTGTATAACAACAATTCAAAGGACAGGACCGAGGAAATTGCAAAGGCTGCCGGGGCCGTTGTGAGAAACGAATATAAACAGGGCAAGGGAAATGTAATAAGGCGTATGTTTCGCGAGATCAATGCGGAGTGCTATCTGATGATCGACGGAGATGATACCTATGACCTTTCTACTGCAAGAGAGATGACGAACCTTGTACTTGAGCATAATGCGGATATGGTTGTGGGAGACAGACTCTCATCAACCTATTTTACGGAGAACAAAAGGCCCTTTCACAATTTCGGGAACAGCTTGATGCGATGGGCCATCAATTCTCTTTTTAAATCGGATATCAGAGATATTATGACGGGATACAGAGCTTTCTCTTTCGAATTTGTAAAGACCTTTCCCGTTTTCTCAAAAGGATTCGAGATAGAGACGGAGATGACGATACATGCCGTAAATTACAATATGCAGGTGGAAAATGTTGTGGCGACCTACCGCGACAGACCTGACGGAAGTGTCTCCAAGCTTAACACTTTCTCCGACGGAATGAAGGTTATAAAAAAGATGTTTACCCTTTATAAAAACTACAGGCCCTTTAATTTCTTCGGGCTTATAGCTCTTGTGCTTGCTCTTATAGCTATAGGACTTATGGTTCCTATCGTAATAGAGTACTTTGAGACCGGACTTGTTCCCCGGTTCCCTACTCTTATAGCCAGCGGATTTATCGGAATTGCGGGAGTACAGTCCTTCTTTACGGGATTTATGCTCTCGGTAATTAATTCAAAGGATATTAAAGATTTTGAATATAGATTTACAAGGGTCCATGACCATAAAAAAAGTATTATGAAAGAGAAGGATTTATAAATGAAAATCAGCTTTATAATACCTTGCTACAGATCTGAACTTACAATCGGCAAAGTTGTTTCCGAAGTAGAGGAGACTATGAAAACTCTTCCGCAGTATGAATACGACCTGTTTCTTGTTAACGACTGCTCTCCCGACGGCGTTGCGAAAGTCTTAAAGAAAATGTGCGAGGAAAAGTCTTATATCCACGGAATATCCTTTGCCAAAAACTTTGGACAGCATGCTGCTCTTATGGCCGGATTCCGCGCTGCTGACGGAGACGTATGCGTATGCCTTGACGACGACGGACAGACGCCCGCCTGCGAGGTCGGAAAGCTTCTTGAAAAGATTGAAGAAGGCTTTGATGCCGTATACGCAAAATATGAACATAAGCAGCACTCGGGCTTTAGAAACTTCGGAAGCAGAGTAAACGATCTTATGACCAGGGTAATGCTGGGTAAGCCAAAGGAACTTTACGTTTCCAGCTATTTTGCAGTAAGAAGGTTTGTAGTGGAGGATATGATCAGATACGAGAACTCATATCCTTACGTAATAGGGCTCGTTCTCCGCTCAACCAAGAATATAACCAATGTCAATGTTAATCACAGAGAGCGCGAGATAGGAACCAGCGGTTACACTTTAAGTAAACTTTTCGGACTTTGGTTTAACGGATTTACTGCTTTTTCAATAAAGCCCCTTCGTATCGCAACCTTGATCGGAGTTATATCCGCCATAGGCGGATTCCTCTACGGAATATACACAATTATCAAAAAGTTTGTACTCCCTGATGTAGCCGTTGGTTTTTCGGCTCTTATGAGTGCGATAGTATTTTTCTGCGGACTTATACTTTTGATGCTGGGACTTATCGGCGAATACGTCGGTCGAATCTATATAAGCATGAACAATGCACCTCAATATGTGATCAAAGACAGATGGAATTAGGATGAAGAAAAACACTTTAAGAATAATAATCATAGCCATAGCGGCGATCTTGCTGATCGGTCTTATTGTTTTTATTAAGAGCAGGCTCAGTCGGACCGCTGAAGATCCGGACGCCGGACTGATAGGTGATAAACAGTCATATATAGAGGTCTTTATCGGGGAGACTCCGATTTCGGAGTATTATATCTTGAATAAAGGGGCGGGAACCGCTAACGCAGAGCTCCTTCAGGGCTATATAAGAAAACTTACGGGGCATTTACTTAACATATCTTCGCAGGAACAGGAAGGCTTTAAGTCCATTAAGCTTGAGATAGTTAAGGATACCGAGGAGAAGTTTTCGGATTTAACGATTGACGGTGGATATATTACCTTAAGAGCTAAAAACTCCGGGGATATGCAAAAGCAGGTAAGCTATTTTGCCAACGCTTACCTTGGATACGCTTTCGCGGGTAGCGAGAGAGAAAAGATAATTGCCAAAAGCGGAGAAGCTCTTTATCTTCCGATGTCGGAGATTGATACCGCCGGAAACGACTGGATAGAGAATAGGGAGCCTATTATCTGCCTCTGGAAGACGACATCCCCGAGAGGTTGTCTTTATAATCCGAACACAAACCTTTCCAGCGAGCTTATGAGCTACAGCGACGAGGATCTTTATACCTACGTAAAGATGATGAAGCGCCTCGGATATAACGGAATCCAGGTGACGGATATGTGCTCCGCCTGGGCTCAGTACGGAAGCTACGAGTATGTACATGACCGCCTTAGATTTATGGCAGATGCGGCCCATTCTATGGGTATGAACTTTACTCTTTGGGTTTGGGGCGCAGAGTTTAACGGTTATGGCTGGAATGACAAAGATGTCGAGTATTACGACAACTGGAAATACGGACATGCGTATGACAACCTAAAGTCGGTAGAGACTTTTGAAAAGTACTATGATGTATATGCTCAAATGGCAGATTGCTCGGACCGTTTGATAATGCATTTTGACGATCCCGGAAATCTTATTAGTCATGTGGATATTGCCTATTTTTCAAAGATTATGAGAGATAAGGCAAGGACAGTTAATCCCGATATCGATTTCGGAATAAGCTGCTATTCAAAAAAGCAGGATCCCTGGAGTCTTGATCCCTTGATGGAGGGAGATACCACCTACTATATCGGAATCAGACATACCGAGGAAGATGAATGGAGTGATTTTAGAACCTATCTCAGAGATAATGGAATGACATATGGTGTATGGTCATGGAATCTTACCGAGATGGAAATAGATCAGCTTGCCGAAATGAATGTCAACTCCAAAATCATAAAGAAGGCGTATACCCTAACCTCCGAGGAGGATCATATATCAAAACCTTCCTACTGGAGTGAGATGGACTCATATCATATCCTTAATGTCTTTTCCCATTACGTTGCCGCAGCCCTTCTCAGGGATCCGTCTCTTGACGAACAGTGGCTTTTAAGAGAATCGGCTAAGGCTGTTGTTACCGAAGAGTATGCTGATAAGTTGTATGATGTGCTGACGCTGATAGAGGATGCAAGAAGCGGAGATTCATGGGAAGAGTTTAAGTGGGGATTTGATGAGTATATTTTGACCTCAGAGGACTATCCTGCTTCGGATATCAATAAGAGAGCAAAAGAAGCTCTTAAATACCTTGATGAGATGATATCGGCAGATATCAAATGCGGAACCCTTCCGTTACCTGTAAGCACAACAGAACTTCTGGAGATGATAAAGTCTCATGTTCTTCAGATTGAAAGCTTTTCAAAGTTCAGGATGGATCTGAACAGTCTTGAGGGAAAAGCAGAGAGTCTCTCAGCAGAGCAGTTGCAGGCGGAAGTTGAAAAGATTTATACTCCTGTACCTGAGTTTGACGTAATTATCGGTCTTTGGGGACAGACTGAAAGCAGAGCTCAGTTCGAGCTTTTATCGGAGTTTTGCAAAAGAAATGAGCTTGAAGTTCCGAGAGATCCGGTTTTCACCAAACTCCGTAAAGACAGACTTTTCTCGGAGTATGAAGTATTCCAGAAACTATCCGATGAGCCGGCTTGCCGCGACAAAGATACCGGATTTCAGTTTGGCCTTGCCTATGGAAAAGAGGAGACGGAGTATCTTACTGGACTTCTTATCGAAGAGGGACTTTTATCCGAAACTGAAGACGGAAAAGTATATATAACTGATTATAAGAATTATTAAACGGTACCTGTATGTCATTTGTACATTTACACACCCACACAGAGTATTCACTGCTCGACGGGTCCAACAAGATAAAAGAATATGTGGCGAGAGTTAAAGAACTCGGCATGACTGCGGCCGCAATTACGGACCACGGTGTAATGTATGGAGTTATTGACTTTTACAGGGCCTGTAGAGACGCCGGGATAAACCCGGTTTTAGGGTGCGAGGTATACGTTGCTCCCGGATCAAGATTTGACAAAGAGCCGGGACACGGCGACGACAGATACCACCACCTTATCCTCCTTGCGGAGAACAATACGGGCTACGCCAATCTTTGTAAGATAGTAAGCCGCGGATTCACCGAAGGTTATTACTACAAACCTCGAGTTGATAAAGAGATTCTTAGGCAGTTCCATGAAGGCCTTATCTGCTTATCCGCCTGCCTTGCGGGAGAGATTCCGAGACTGATCACTGCGGGAAGACCGGATAAGGCAAGGGAAGCTGCGAGAGAGTATCTTGATATATTCGGAGAGGGCAATTACTTTTTCGAACTCCAGGACCATGGTATAAAGGCTCAGCAGACCGTAAATATGGAACTGATGGTTATGAGCAGGGAGATGAATATTCCCCTTGTTTGTACCAATGACTGTCACTATACTTACGCGGGGGATGTCGACGCCCATGATATCCTTCTTTGTCTCCAGACGGGAAAGAAACTTTCCGACGAAGACAGAATGCGCTACGAGGGCGGTCAGTATTACGTTAAATCGGAAGACGAGATGCGCCTTCTCTTCCCTTACGCTTCGGACGCGGTTGACAGAACCCAGGAGATTGCCGACAGGTGTCATGTAGAGATTGAATTTGGTGTTACGAAGCTCCCTGCATTTGATGTACCCGATGGATATGATGCCTGGACGTATTTAAACTACCTTTGTACAAAGGGCCTTCACGAAAGATACGGAGAGGATGAAAACGCTCCCGCCGGAGAGACCGGTATGACTCTGAGAGAGCGCCTTGATTACGAGCTTGGAGTTATTAAGAGGATGGGGTATGTGGAATACTTCCTCATCGTCTGGGACTTTATTAATTACGCTAAAGAAAACGATATCCCCGTTGGCCCCGGAAGAGGTTCGGCGGCGGGTTCCATCGTTTCCTACGCCCTTAAGATAACAAATATCGATCCTATAAAGTTTAATCTTCTTTTTGAAAGATTCTTAAATCCCGAGCGCGTATCCATGCCCGATATAGACGTGGACTTTTGTTACAACAGGCGCCAGGAAGTAATAGATTACGTTACAAGAAAATACGGAAAAGAAAAGGTTGTTCAGATAGTAACCTTTGGTACTCTTGCAGCGAAAGGTGTTGTAAGGGATGTATCGAGAGTTATGGATCTGCCATACTCTTTCGGAGACCGTATTGCAAAGCTTATTCCGAATGAGCTTAATATTACCCTTGATAAAGCTCTTGAGATGAATCCGGAGCTTCGCGCTCTTTACGAAACGGATGAAGAAGTAAAAAAAGTTTACGATATGAGCAGGAGGCTTGAAGGCCTCCCGAGACATACCTCCATGCATGCCGCGGGTGTTGTTATCTGCCAAAAGGCAGCGGACGAGTTTGTCCCCTTATCGAGAGGCTCCGACGGAAGTATAGTTACCCAGTTTGTAATGACAACCTTAGAGGAACTGGGCCTTTTAAAGATGGACTTTTTGGGCCTGCGTACCCTTACCGTTCTCCACGATGCTGTCAGATTTGTAAAGGAAACCGAGGGAGTTAGTCTTGATCTTGATAATCTTCCCATGGATGATCTGAATGTATACGACTCCTTATCGGGAGGACATACGGAAGGCGTATTCCAGCTTGAGTCCGCCGGAATGAAGAATTTCATGAAGGAGCTGCGGCCCAGGAATATCGAGGATGTTATCGCAGGTATTTCTCTTTACAGACCCGGCCCCATGGACTTTATCCCGAAGTATATTCAGGGAAAGAACAATGAAAATCTTATTACTTACTCCACGGAAAAGCTTCGCCCGATCCTTGCACCGACCTACGGCTGTATCGTATATCAGGAGCAGGTTATGCAGATCGTGCAGGATCTTGCGGGATATACTCTTGGGCATGCGGACCTTGTGCGCCGCGCTATGAGTAAGAAAAAGCAGCACGTAATGGAGGTCGAGAGAGAGAACTTCGTTAAAGGTGCTCTGGAAGGCGGAATAGACGAAAAGATTTCCAATCATATCTACGATGAGATGATGGATTTTGCAAAGTACGCCTTCAATAAATCTCACGCGGCATGCTATGCAGTTGTGGCTTACCAGACGGCTTATCTTAAATACTACTATCCCGAGGAATTTATGGCGGCTTTAATGACATCCGTCATAGACAACTCGAAGAAGGTTTCAGAATATATCATAGTCTGCAGACAGATGGGAATCGAGCTCCTGCCCCCGGATATCAATTACGGACAGAGCGGATTTTCCGTGGTTTGGGATGATGACGGGGCGGATCCCGATGGCGAGGGTAATGAAGTAAAACCCCGTAAGAAGGCAATCCGCTACGCTCTTACGGCTCTAAAAAGCGTAGGGCGTCCCGTTATCGACAGGATCTGCGAGGAACGTGAAAGAGGCGGACTTTTTAAGAATATCAAGGATTTCCTTGAGAGAATTCAGGGAACGGATATAAATAAACGTGCTATCGAGTCCTTTATCAAGGCGGGGGCTATGGACTCCTTCGGAGCTACGAGAAAACAGCTTATGGCTGTATACGGCGATATCCTTGATAATCTTAACCATAACAAAAAGAACCAGATGGAGGGGCAGATATCGCTTTTTGATGTGGCGCCCGAGGATCAAAAGGGATTCTTTGATGTAAAGCTTCCCGATATCGGTGAGTATGAGCCTGAGATAAAGCTTGCTCTCGAAAAGGAAGTACTCGGAATATATGTAAGCGGTCATCCTCTGGAAAAATATATGGATCTTCTGGATAAAAACGCCACTGCAAAGACTACGGATTTTGCCATAGATGACGAGACCGGAAGTACTGTGCTAAATGATGGCGCAAGATGCTGCATCGGTGGTATGGTTACCGGAAAGGTTGTTAAATATACCAAAAGCGGCGATCCTATGTGCTTTGTAAATATAGAAGACCTCTTCGGAACGGTAGAAGTTATCGTATTTCCAAAGAGCTATCTGAAGTACAATTCTGTCCTTAATGAGGATGCGAAAGTCTTTATAAAGGGAAGGGTGAGCGCCGAGGAAGAAAGGGATGCCAAGCTTATCTGCGAAAGCGTCGTGACCTTTGAGGAAGCAGCTAATACACAGAGCAGGTTTCAGGGAAGCTCCTACAGAGGCGGAAGCTATCAGAGCGCCGGCGGTTACAGCGCGGCAAACAGAGATTCCGCGGGAGACAGAGGACAGAGTAAGCCGCCTGCAATCCCAAAGACCGGACTCTTCTTGCAGTTTGCCACTATGGCGGATTACGAAAGATTAGAGAATCCTGTCTTAGACGCTATGGCAAGCTCTGACGGAAATGATGACGTTGTGATCTTTATAAAGGAAAATAAAGCGGTAAAGGTTCTTCCTCCCAATAAAAGGGTGGATGCGAACGAAAAGTTGAAAGCTCTTCTTACGGGGATTCTCGGAGAAGGGAATGTGATCGTTAAAAAGGAAGGCTAGTATGGAAAAACTTGCGATTTTAGGCGGAGAGCCTGTAAGAAAAGAGAAGATTTTTTACGGAAAGCAGTGGGTTTCCGAGGAGGACGCAAAGGTTGTTGCCAAAGTCCTTACCGGTCCTCTTATTACCTGCGGGCCTAAGGTAGAGGAGGCTGAAAGGCTTCTTGAAAAGTACACGGGGGCTAAGCATGCCGTTGTTTGTTCAAACGGTACAGCGGCTCTTCACTGCGCATGCATAGCGGCTGGGGTTGGCCCGGGAGATGAGGTTATTACAACTCCTATTACCTTTGCGGCAAGCGCCAATTGCGCTCTCTATTGCGGCGCTAGACCTGTATTTGCGGATATTAACCCCAAGACTTACAATATTGATCCCGCAAGTATAGAGGCGCATATTACGGAACATACCAAAGCTGTTGTTGCTGTAGACTTTACCGGACAGGCGGTAGAACTTAATGAGATTAAAGCAATCTGCGAAAAGCACGGACTTATCCTGATTGAAGATGCAGCCCATTCTATCGGTACTGCATACAATGGAAAGATGGTGGGCTCTATTGCGGATATGACAACTTTCTCCTTCCATCCCGTAAAGACGGTAACCGCCGGTGAGGGTGGAGCGATCCTTACAAACGATGATGAGCTTTATAAGAAGCTTGTCCTTGCTCATACCCACGGAATTACCCACGAAGATGAGCTCTTTGAGGATGCTCCTCATGAAGGCCCCTGGTATTATGAACAGATATCCCTTGGTTATAATTATCGTATGACCGACTTCCAGGCTGCGCTCCTTATCAGCCAGATGGGAAGGATCGATGAGTTCAAGAAAAGACGCAAGGAGATTGTAGAAAGATACAATGAGGCCTTCAGTAAGGTTCCCGGAATCATCGTTCAAAAGGAGATTCCCGAGTCCGATACCTGCAGACACCTTTATATCATCAGACTCGACTTTGATAAGCTCTCCTGCACAAGAAGAGAATTCTTTGATGCGATGAGTGCGGAGAATGTACAGTGTCAGGTCCATTACGTACCTGTTTACTGGTTCCCATACTATCGACATCTCGGATATGAGAAGGGACTTTGCCCTAACGCCGAGGAGGTTTATAAGGGAATTATGAGTATTCCTCTTTACCCCCGTCTTACGGATGAAGAGGTAGAGGATGTTATACATGCAGTAACAAAGGTTGCTGCCGCGTATGCGAAATAATACGCTCTGATTGGGGGAGGGCTCCCTACTACAAAGAGCGCGGAGAAGTAAATGCTTAAAAGAGAGTATGACAGGATCATAATCGGCGCAGGAATCTACGGACTGTACAGCGCGCTTTACTGCGGCTCTCGTGGCCTTTCGGTTTGCATCCTTGAAAAGGAGCCGGAGGCTTTTACGAGGGCTACGTACGTTAACCAGGCGAGGGTGCATATGGGGTATCATTATCCCAGAAGCCTTACAACGGCGATGAAGTCCGCGGGATATTTCAGAAGATTCTGCGAAGATTATGACTACTGTATAAACAAGGATTTCAAACAAATATATGCCACATCCGCGAATTTTAGCTGGACAAATGCGGAGCAGTTTATGAGCTTTTGCAGGGCAGCAGGGATAAAGTGCGAGGAGGTTTCGGCTTCAAAATACTTTAAACCCGGGATGTGCGACGGAGCTTTTCTTACGGAAGAATATACCTACGATGCGAAAAATCTTTTAAAAGGGATGCTTGCAGATATAGACAAGTTTGACAATATAGTGATCAAATACAATACTCCCGTTTGCAATGTAAAAAGGGAGGGGGATGAATATATCGTAAAAGACGGGGAAGGAAATGAGTATTATACAAAGTTTTTGCTTAATGCCACCTACGCCTCCGTCAATGAGATAATATCAAAGGTAGTTCCGGAGGAGAGTTTTAATATAAAGTACGAGCTTTGCGAGATAATACTTTGTGATGTATCTGAGAATATGAAGGATCTCGGACTTACCGTAATGGACGGGCCTTTCTTTTCGCTTATGCCCTTCGGACAGACAGGTGACCATTCCCTTACTTCCGTAACCTTTACGCCCCATGAGGTTTCCTACGAAAAAGAGCCCTCCTTTGGGTGCAGAGACAGAGCCGGGGAGTTTTGTAAAGCAGGGCAGATGGGTAACTGCGATTTTTGTAAGTACAGACCGGAGCCTGTGTGGGAGTATATGTCCCATCTTGCAAAAAAGTATATAAAAGACGAGTACGGCTTTAGTTATAAGAAATCTCTTTTTTCTATGAAGCCTATCTTAAAGACTTCAGAGGTTGATGACTCGAGGCCCACGGCTATAAGGGTTCATACCGGTGGACCGGGCAAAAATGGAGAACCGACGTTTATAAGCGTTTTATCCGGAAAGATAAATACGATATACGATCTCGACGAATATTTGGTATAAGGAATCAAAATGGAAAAAAAGTTTGTATCAGTTGTAGTATATCTCTACAATGACGAAGAAAATATCGAAGAGTTTATGACAAACGTTCTTCCGGAGGTTGAGGAGAGCTTTGAACATTACGAGGCTGTCTTTGTTGACGACAAGAGCGATGACGAAACTGTATCCAAGATTAAGGAAATTGCAAGTACAAACTCCTTCGGCGGTATGATTTCCATTGTAAAAATGGAGAATTATCAGGGCCTTGAAGCTTCTATGAATGCTGGAAGAGATATAGCCATCGGTGATTTTGTTTACGAGTTTGATACCTGCATAGTCAATTATGAGACGGATGAGATTAAGAGAGCTTACGACCTTCTTACCGAGGGGCATGATATAGTTGCTGTTTCGGATTCAAAGGGCAGCAGACTTGCCTCAAAGGTTTTCTACGGGATCTTTAACAGCTTCAGCAAGAGCCATACCGCCATCGGAACCGAAACCTTCAGGATCGTTTCAAGACGAGCCATCAACAGGATAAAGTCTATGGGAGACTATATTCCTTACCGTAAGGCGGTTTACTCCGGATGTGGTCTTAATACAAAGAGGATTTTTTACACTGCGATTCCGGGAAAGAAGGTAAGAAGAGAAAAGCAGACATACGAGAGGATGGCTCTTGCGATGGACTCTTTCATATACTTTACCAATTTCCTTGAGAGGATCTCTATGGTCTTAAGCGGATTCTTCCTTTTATCAACCGTCGGACTCCTTGTATACGCTCTTGTGGACTATATACGTAACAGGTCTGCCATCGAGGGCTGGACATCCCTTATAAGCTTTATGTCCTTTGGATTTTTCGGAATATTCCTGCTCCTTACGATCCTTTTAAAGTATATGTCCACAATGATAAATCTTATATTTAAAAAGCAAAACTATTTGGTATCCTCAGTTGAAAAGGTTGGGCACGAAAAATAATGGATCTTACTATATTATTTCCTGTATTAAATGAACATTTACGTCTGGAATCCGGTATAGACAGATGCGTGGAGTATGTAAGAAAGAACGTACAGATTCCCTGCAAAATGGTGATTGTAGACAATGGTTCGGATGACGATACCCCGGAAATCGGAAAGGCGCTTTCCGAAAAATACGAAGAGGTTTCCTACCTTCGCATCGAGGAAAGGGGCGTGGGTATTGCCTTTAAAACAGGCGTACTTGCTGCCGATACGGATCTTGTCGGATATATGGACATTGACCTGTCGACGGACTTAAAATATCTTTCAAAGATGATAGAGATGTTTGAAGAAAGAGAGTCCCTGCAGTACGTCAACGGCTCCAGATTTTCCAAGGATTCCGATACTAAGGGACGGAAGTGGTATCGGAAGATCACGTCCGCGGGTCTTGTCTTTATATTAAAGCATTACCTTGGGATGAAGGCTACGGACGCTCTTTGCGGATTTACCTTTTTAAGGACAAAGGCAGCGAAGGAGCTTGTGGAAAAATGTTCCGACGATAAGGGCTGGTTCTACACGGTGGAGATGCTCCTTAGGGCGGAGAGAGCCGGTATGGAGATCGAAGATATGCCCGTTGAATGGGTGGAGGATTACAACACAACCGTTAACGTTGGAAAGACGATCAAAAACTACCTTAAGCGTATAAAAATGTTAAAAAGAAGGTTTAAAGCGGAAGATGCTGAAAAGAATTGATCTTACAAGAGACTATAAAAAGCATGAAGATGAGTACTTGCAGGCTATAAAGAAGGTTTGCGAGGAGACTGCCTTTTCCGGAGGCAAGTATGCAGATAAGTTCGATAAGGAATTTGCAGATTTCCTTGGCGCTCCTTACGTACAAGGAGTAAATAACGGAACAAGCGCTCTTCACTGCGCTCTTGCTGCCTTAGGGATAGGCCCGGGGGACGAGGTTATCGTACCTGCAAATACCTATATCGCTACGGCCTGGGGCGTTACCTATACGGGAGCGACTCCGGTTTTTGCGGACTGTACGGCAGATACCTGGGAAATTGACCCTGAATCGGTGGAAAAAAGGATTACGCCGAAGACTAAGGCTATAATCGGTGTACATCTCTACGGACAACCCTTTGAATTCGGAGAGATCAAAAAGATTGCCGATAAGCACGGACTATACGTAGTTGAAGACTGCGCCCAGGCTCACGGAGCGCTCTACGAGGGAAAGATGGTGGGAACTTTGGGGGACCTCGGATGCTTTTCTTTCTATCCCGGAAAGAATCTCTACGCTTTCGGAGAGGGCGGAGCGGTTTCTTCAAAAGAGAAAAAGTATGATGAATACATAAATGTAATGAAGAACCAGGGCTGTAATGTCAGATATTATCATGAGATGATAGGTTACAATTACAGACTTGAGGGACTGCAGGGGGCTGTGCTTTCCGTATCTTTAAAGTACCTTCCGGAGTGGACAAAAAGGCGCAAAGAAATCGGAGAAAGATATATGGGAGAGATTAATAATCCTCTTATTACCCTCCAGCGCCATCCCGAGAACACATCACCCGTGTTCCACCTTTTCGAGGTTAAGGCAGCGGGAGATCCTGAAAAGTTAGTTAAGTATATGGCGGATAATGACATAGAGTGCAACAGACATTATCCAGTTCCCTGCCATCTGCAGAAAGCGTATGCTGATCTCGGATACAAGAAGGGAGATTGTCCTAACGCAGAGGATCTTGCAGCACACTGCGTAACTCTGCCTCTTTTCCCGGAGATGACGGATGACGAGGTTTCGCTTGTTATCGACAAGGTAAATGCGTACAGGGGATAGCATATCCTTAAAAGAGAAATATTACTAATTAATAATGGCTCCGAGGTATTGACAAGGAGCCATTATATGTTACAATATATATGAACGGTTATTCAAATGTTCAGATTAATATATTAAATATAAAGGAGATTGCAGATATGAAAAAAACATACAATATCGAGGTTGATTGCGCAAACTGTGCACAGAAGATGGAAGACGCGGCAAATACAGTTGAAGGTATCCTTAAGGCTACCGTAAGCTTTATGACCCAGAAGATGAACGTTGAGTTCGCGGAAGGCGTTAACGAGAAAAACGTTATGAAGGAAGTCCTTAAGGCCTGCAAGAAGGTTGAGGATGACTGTGAGATCGAGTTTTAGATTGTAAGAGGTATATTATGACTAAGAAGCAAAAAAAGGTATTAAAAAGAATAATCATCTCCGCGGTATTGGTAGCTGTCCTTGCGGTATTTGAACATATTATCCTTGGAAAGAGCGGAGAAAGTTACAGATTCCCTGTTCTTGGAGAATTCTTTGAAAAGTACAATTTTTTGCTTCTTTTCTTATATCTTGTGCCTTACTTTATAATCGGCGGGGATATCTTAAAGAAGGCTCTTAAGGGTATAAAGAATAAACAGGTATTTGATGAAAACTTCCTTATGGCCATAGCTACCGTGGGAGCTCTTGTACTCGGGGTAGTTACAAAGGGAGAAGAAGGCGGATACCTTGAAGGCGTGGCCGTAATGCTCTTTTACCAGATAGGAGAGCTTTTCCAGGCTGTCGCTGTAGGAAAGAGCCGCAAAAATATCGTGGGGCTGATGGATATAAGGCCCGATTACGCCAATATGGAGGACTCCGAAGGAAATCTTTTCAAGGTCTCCCCGGATGAAGTATCCGTTGGTGATATTATCGTAGTTAAGCCCGGTGAGAAGATCCCTCTTGACGGAAAAGTGGTATCCGGAAAGGCAATGATAGATACCGCTGCCCTTACGGGCGAAAGCGTTCCGAGAGAGGTTTTTGAGGGAAGCGATGTAATAAGCGGCTGCGTCAATTTAAGCGGCCTTATAAAGATAAAGACAACAAAACCCTTCGGGGAGTCCACTGTTTCCAAGATTCTCGACCTTGTTGAGAATTCAAGTATGAAAAAGTCTAAATCCGAGAACTTTATTGCAAAGTTTGCGCACTACTATACTCCGGCGGTTTGCTACGCAGCTCTTGCGCTTGCTATAGTCCCTCCGATTGTAGTATTGATCTCTAAAGGAGGTATGCCTTTTTCGGAGTGGGCTGTCGGAGTACTCAGCACCTGGGTTATAAGAGCCCTTACTTTCCTTGTAATCAGTTGCCCCTGCGCTCTTGTTATCTCCATTCCCCTTAGCTTTTTCGGCGGGATCGGAGCGGCAAGTTCGAGAGGAATCCTTGTAAAGGGATCCAACTATCTTGAGGCACTGTCAGAGACGGGAATCGTAGTGTTTGATAAAACGGGTACTTTAACAAAAGGCGTATTTGATGTAACAGGTATTTACCCTTATAAGGGAGAGAATTCATACGCCGAGAGTTTAAGAAAAAACGCAGAAGACAGCGAAAATACGGACTTTAAGGAAAGCGAGCTCCTTAAGCTTGCAGCAGCTGCGGAGAGTTATTCAGACCATCCTATCGCGGAATCTCTCAAGAGAGCTTATAGAGAGTTCACAAAGGAAAATCCGGATTTAAAGGCGGCTGATCAGGCTGATCATATAGAAGCCGATAAAAATGAAGGTGACAATGAGAAAAACGGCGAGCTGTCCGCTACGGATATAGAGGAGATCAGCGGGCATGGTCTTATTGCCTCAGTAGAGGGTAAAAAGGTGGCTGCCGGAAACCTTAAGCTTATGGACAAGCTTGGAATAAAGGCGGCTTCCGATAATCTTCCGACCGGAACTATAGTTCATGTTGCGGTAGACGGTTTATACGCCGGATATATTGTGATCTCCGATGTTGTTAAGGAAAACAGTAAGACAGCGATTGCAAAGCTTAAGGCAGCGGGAATCCGAAAGACCGTTATGCTTACCGGAGACCTAAAGGCGGTTGCAGAGTCCGTCGGAAATGAACTTAGTCTTGATGAAGTAAGATACGAGCTTCTCCCCGGAGATAAGGTGGATGAAGTAGAAAAGCTTCTTGATACGAAAAAGAAAAAAGAAAAGCTTGCCTTCGTCGGAGACGGAATAAACGATGCACCGGTACTCTCAAGAGCCGATATAGGAATCGCTATGGGTGCTATGGGATCGGATGCGGCTATAGAGGCGGCGGATGTTGTACTTATGGATGACGATCCTGCGAAGATTGCGCTTGCTATGAAGATATCCCGTAAGTGCTTAAGGATTGTTTACGAGAATATCATCTTTGCCCTCGCGGTTAAGCTTGTTTGCCTCGTACTTGGCGCTTTAGGTATAGCCAATATGTGGATAGCAATCTTCGCAGATGTGGGAGTAATGGTCATCGCCGTATTAAATGCTATCAGATGCCTGAGAGTTAAGGAAAATTAGAAGTTATAAAAAGACATAAGATAAAGCTTGCATTATCCGGACAGGAATGCAAGCTTTTGTTTTGATATAAAACGCTACATTTTTTTGAAAAATGACATTTTGTTATAGCGTTTCCTATGATATTATATTTTCGGGCTCGAACAACATAATTATAAAGCATGGAACATCAAAAGACAATTAAACTGATTACCAAAGCTTAGAGGTGCTTCGTGGAAAGACATATGGATAAATATAGCGTTAAAAGAGTATATAGAAATATAACGGATTTAAAAAGAAAAAAACTGCTTATGGCCTTCGCTCCCGGTTCTAAAAGCATCACCAACAGGGCGCTCCTTATAGCTACTTTAGCTGAGGGAGAAACGCTTCTTAAAGGGGTGCTTTTTTCTGATGACTCGAGAAACTTTCTTAACTGTGTCAAAGATTTAGGGGTTGATATCGAGGTAGACGAGGAAAAAAAGACTGTAATCGTACACGGATGCGACGGGAAGATACCTAAATCCAAAGCTGAAATATACGTAGGAAGCGCCGGAACGGCGGCAAGATTTTTGGCCGCCTGCCTTGGAATCAGTAGGGGAAAGTACTATCTTACTTCTTCAGCACAGATGAAAAAACGTCCCATGGCACCCCTTCTTAATTCGCTAAGAGAAATTGGCTGTGAGGTCACCTGTGACGACGGGGATGAGAGCTTTCCTTTTACTTTAAAAGGACGGGGAGTTTGCAAGGATGAGGTGTCCGTAAATATAGATTCCAGCTCTCAGTTTCTGAGCGCTTTGCTTATTTCCGCGGTTTTATCGGATAGAGCCTTTGCCATAAACGTTACGGGAAGCCATGGAAAAGCTTATATCGATATGACCCTTAAGATGATGGAGAGTTTTGGCGTTCGGATAGAAAAAGACGGCAGCAGGTATCTGATCTCCGGAAGCGAGAGATATAAAGCCCCGGGAGATGGAGCAGGTAGCGGAATCTACTGTATAGAGCCTGATGCTTCTGCGGCGGCTTACTTTTACGCAATGTGTCCTGTGCTTAATATCCCTGTGGCAGTTCCGGGGATAAAGTTTGATTCTCTTCAGGGGGATGTAGAATTCATCCGCGTCCTTGAGAAGATGGGATGCAAAGCGCTTGAGTATAAAAAAGATGCGACCTTTGGCAAAGATATCGAAGATTTGATACCGGGAACCGACTTTGAGAGGTTAAGCGAGGGAGATATTATCCTACTTCCCCCCGAAAGCGGAAGCTACAGCGGTATTGACGTCGATATGTCTTCTTTCTCCGACCAGGCGATCACCATGGCAGTGGTAGCGATATTTGCCGATTCCCCTACCATCATCAGAGGCATTGGCCATATAAGGGTTCAGGAAAGCGACAGGCTGACGGCAATCGTTACCGAACTAAACCGCATGGGTATTAAGACGGAGCATGGCGAGGATTTCATAAAGATCTACCCCGGAGAGCCAAAGCCGGCAGAAATCGAGACTTATGAAGACCACCGCATGGCCATGGGCTTTTCACTTGCCGGACTTCGCAGCGATGGAATCGTGATCAAGGATCCCATGTGCTGCAGAAAAACATTTGAAGAATACTTTGAGGAGCTTGATAGAATATGTCAGCAAAAAAGATAGGTGGCTGTATTATTAAACAGCTGATCATAATGCTTGTGGGAATGGCTGTCGGAATACTCCTTTTGACACTGGTCATCAGCCTTCCCACATACAAAGCCAAAGAAAATATTTATTATTCCATGGGAATGATAGAGAAAGAGTTTGATGACGAGGTTCAGGTTGACGGATACAGAGCGACCTTGACCGGCAATTTTACGGATTGTTTGATGCTTGAGCATGCAATTTACGATCACCCGGGACATTCCGCTTTTCAGCAGGCTCTTCGTATGTACAGAGCTGAGTCTTATCAGGGAGACGACCCGGAGGGATGGTACCCCGGACAGTCTCTTAAGGACTATTTACTGGGAGTAGAGCAACCGAAAGAAGTTGAATACAGCAGATATTGGCATGGATATTTGATCGTGCTTAAGCCTCTTTTGATGCTTTGCGGTGTATCCACTTTAAGAATATTTAACGCCGGCCTTCAGCTCCTTCTTATGGGAACTGTCATAGCTCTTCTTGCAGGCAAAAATAAAAAGGGAGCTACGGCAGCATTTATAGTATCGATGCCCTTTATGTTTTTCTTTTCAACATATGCATCCTTTAGCTTGAGTATTTGCCTTGTACTAACTCTTGTGTTGATGATCGTAAGCCTTTTGTTCAACGACAAATTGAAGGAAAAGCAGGGATATCTATATTTCTTCCTGATCGCAGGAATGTTAACGGCTTATTTTGACTTCCTTACTTATCCTGTGGTGGTTATCGGCTATCTGCTGACTCTTTATCTTGTTTTAAACGGAGAGAAAAATATCGGAAATATTCTGCTTCTTTCCGCCGAATGGTGCGCCGGATACGGAATCTTCTGGGCAAGCAAGTGGCTTCAGGTACTGATCTTTTCTTCAACCAAGAATACAAAAGCTCTGGAAAATGTAGCAACCAGGATCGGTTCCGCGGAAGGACAAAATAGAATGAGCGGATTTTTGAAAGTCCTTAAGCTTAATTCTGCTCCATATATAAATCGTGGATTTCTTATCGTGTTAGCAATCGCGGTTGTTGGATGCCTTGTTATCGGGATCATCCTAGGCAGAAAAACCGCGGGGGACGGAAAAAAGAGACCCGGACCGATGCTGCTCATTCCTGCAATAATGCCTTTTGTGTGGTTCTTTTTGCTTCAGAATCACTCCGAACAGCACTGGGTATTTACCTGCAGGAATTTTTCCGTAACCGTCTTTGCAGTTGGTTGTTTGGTATTGCCAATACTACTTGATAAACAGAGAAAATAGATATATAATAAATAAGATTTTGTGATAATTTTAACGGACGCAGGTTCGGAGGTTAAATATGTCAGATAAAATGGAAACCATAGCAGTGCTTACCAGCGGCGGCGATGCACCGGGAATGAATGCCGCAATCCGTGCGGTTGTACGTACTGCACTTGCAAGAGGACTTAAAGTTAAAGGAATTAAGAAGGGATACGCAGGACTTCTTGCCGAGGAAATCTACGATATGAAGGCAAGAGACGTATCCGATATTATTCAGCGAGGCGGAACCATCCTCGGAACAGCGCGTTGCCTTGAGTTCAAACAGCCCGAGGTTCAAAAGCGCGGTGCCGATATCTGCCGTAAGCATGGAATCGACGGAATCGTTGTTATCGGAGGAGACGGATCCTACAGAGGAGCCCAGGCTCTTTCAAGAAACGGAATCAATACAATCGGTCTTCCCGGAACAATCGACCTTGATATCAGCTGCACCGATTACACAATCGGATTTGATACCGCTGTAAATACAGCTATGCAGGCTATCGATAAGGTTAAGGATACATCTTCTTCCCATGAAAGATGCTCTATTATCGAGGTTATGGGTAGAAATGCCGGATATATAGCTCTTTGGTGTGGCATTGCCAACGGTGCGGAGGATATTCTCCTTCCCGAGAAGTATGATTATAATGAACAGAATATAATCAACAACATCATCGAGAACCGTAAAAAGGGTAAGACTCACCACATCATCATTAACGCAGAAGGCGTTGGACATTCACAGTCTATGGCTAAGCGTATCGAGGCTGCTACCGGTATTGAGACAAGAGCTACCATCCTCGGATATATGCAGCGTGGCGGTAGCCCTACAGCTATCGACCGCTACTATGCTTCTATCATGGGCGCTAAGGCTGTTGATATCCTTATTGCCGGCAAGACCAACCGCGTAGTCGGCCACCAGCACGGCGAGTTCGTTGACTTCGATATCGAGGAAGCTCTCAATATGAAGAAGGATATCGATCCCTACGAGTTCGAGATCGCAGGACTTCTTTAATGCGTTTATTAATTCTAAAGGATTGTTAAAAGTCGCTAAAATCCTTATAAAATATGCGCATCGGATATTTAAATATGATATACTAATAACCGCCTGTGCTGACCATCGGCGGTTATTTTGCATTAAAGGGATTCACCTTTTGCTATCTTAATCAGAAAGGCTATGGAACTGACCAAATGGAACTTCTCAGCGCTTCGAACAAAAGAATAAAAAACATACAGGCGCTGCAAAGGTCCTCGAAGGACAGAAGGCAGGCCGGAGTCTTTATAGCCGAAGGCGTAAAGATGTATAAAGAGGCTCCCAAAGCCTTGTTACAAGAGGTCTATCTTACCCCGGAGGTGCTTTCCGAGGTTGGCGAGCCGACTGTTCCGTATTACCTCGTAAGCAGCGAGGTTTTTTCAAAGATCTCCGATACACAGACGCCTCAGGGAGTGCTCTGCGTACTTAAAAGACCGGAGATGAGCCTTGAGGAAGTTATTGGATCCGGCAAGGTAAATGGCGGCCGGAAGACTGAAGGTGGCAGAGAATCCGGGAGTGGAGGAGATATTTCGAGAACACCTCTCATACTTCTACTTGAGAATCTTCAAGACCCGGGAAATCTCGGAACAATCCTTAGAGTAGGCGAGGCGGCCGGCGTTACCGGAGTCGTTATGAGCAAGGGCTGCGTTGATATTTTCAATCCAAAGGTTATCCGCTCTACTATGGGATCCATATATCGTATGAAGTTTACTGTCTGCGACGATATTTTAGAGGCAGTAAAGGAGATCAAAAGCGCCGGGATTACAACCTACGCGGCGCATCTGCACGGATCTTTGGGATATACGGAGTACGATTATAAAAAGCCGACCTGCTTTTTTATCGGTAACGAAGGAAACGGGCTTAGCGACGAGATAACGGCGCTGGCGGACAAAAGGCTTCTTATCCCCATGGAGGGAAGCGTGGAGTCGCTAAATGCCGGGATTGCGGCGGCGGTTCTTTCATACGAAGCCCACAGGCAGCGAAGCGTATAAGATAAAGATAATGCATTAAAGAGCATCTTGATAAAAGAAAACGAGAAAGGGAAGACATCATGAAAATTGGTTTTATCGGACTTGGAAACATGGCAAGAGCTATTATCGGCGGTATTTTAAAGGATAAGATAATCCCTGCAAAGGATATCATCGGATCCGATAAGTTCGAGGCTGCCCGTAAAAACGCAGCGAAGGATTTTAAGATTACCGCGGTGGATTCAAATATAAAGGTTGTTGAAGAGAGTGATATTCTTTTCTTTGCCGTAAAACCTCAGTTTTTACCCGAGGTACTTGAAGAGATAAAGGCTTCTGTTAAAAAGGAGACCGTTATTGTAAGCATCGTAGCAGGAAAGACCATTGGCTATCTCGAGGACGGACTTAAAGTAGGAAATTCAAAGACTTCTAAGGTAAAGATCGTAAGATGTATGCCCAATACTCCCGCTCTTGTAGGCGAGGGATGCACCGGAGTATCGCCTAATGCAAATGTTACGAAAGCGGAGCTTGAAAAGGTACTCAAAATCCTTTCTTCCTTCGGAAAGGCGCATGTTGTACCCGAGAAGCTTATGGATGCTGTAGGCGCCGTAAGCGGAAGCTCACCGGCTTTTGTGTTTATGATTATTGAAGCTATGGCGGACGGCGCGGTAGCAGGCGGAATGCCGAGAGCCCAGGCGTATGAATTCGCCGCTCAGGCGGTACTTGGAAGCGCAAAGCTTGTTCTTGAGACGGGTAAGCATCCGGGAGAGCTTAAGGATATGGTTTGCAGCCCCGGGGGAACGACGATCGAGGGCGTAAAGGTCCTTGAAGAGTGCGGTATGCGCGGCGCGATAATGGATGCAATGGAAGCGGTTATTGAGAAGACTAAGAGACTGTAGAAGACGGATTAACACCTGCTATGGCAAAGAATAGAACATTTATTTTATTTATAATCATAATGGCTATCGCCGGAATCATCTGGACTTTTACAAATGTAGGAGTAGATGTTGGATATCAGACTGCTATGGCTTATAGGCTGTCAGTTGGCGATGAGATGATAGTAACTATGCTTGAACCTCACCAGACATCCGCTTTTATTACCGGAGGCTTGATAGCACTTTACCGCGCGATTACCGGTGGGTATACGGGAGTAGTAGTCTACCTGCAGGCAATAGGAACTTTGATTCGCGCTGCTGTCGCTTTAGGATTGTACCTGCTTCTAAAAAAAGAAGCCGGGAAGAACTTGGCATTTGCAGTTGCAACAGTTTTTTTTATGATTACGCCCAAGGACTATGCAATCCCGGAATACGGTAATCAACAGGTCTGGTTTGGAGCTTTGTCCTTTGTTTTTCTGGTACTTTTTTTCACAAAGGAAAAGCTCAGATTTGTTTTACCTGCTGCGATATGCCTTTGCTTTCAGATATTCTCGTATCCTTCGTGTTTAATTCTTTACATAGCAGAAGCGATAATTATTCTTTTGTATGCTAAAAAAGGATCAAAGGGCAAGGCGCTTGCGCTTTTTACAGGCACGTGCATTATTATCGGCGGCTTTTTTGTCTCATATTTTTTATTCAGATATGGGTACAGCGAGATAAGAAAGATGCTCGGGATGATGTTATCAATCGAGCCCGGACACACAGTCGGAGCCGGTACGAAGCTCTTGGCGTATATTAGAGATGCAGGTGAAATTTTGCTGGCTTACGCGGCAGTAGCGGCGGCAAGTTTTATTATCGAACTTCCTGTTATAGCAATTCTAAAAAAGAAACGCGATGTATCGGCGGAGTACAAAAGGTCCCTTTTCTTTGCTATCGGCATGTGCATTATGCTGGTGGGGTTTTTACTGAATATTTTGCTCGTAACCGACAGATGTGCCTACACGGTTATTTTTTTCTACCTGATCGGTGTGGGAATATATTACTCAAGCAGGCTGTCAGGAAATCTGAAAAAAATATATATAACTGGTACCGTTATAGGACTGGCGGGATTTCTCTCAACAACGATTCTTACGGATCTTCCGCTTATAGTTTCCGGGGGATATGCCGTTCTTTCAGTAGGTTTATCACTAATTCCTATAAAAAAACTGATAGAAGAATTGGAAAGCCTGGGCTTGAAACGATTTTTCTATGGACTCGGGATTGCAATGTTTGCTCTTCTGTTTTTGCGATGTATCTATTTAAGAACAACCCTTACGGGAAGAAGCCAAATAACTTCCATATTCCGAACGGATATGTCTTATGTTCATAACGGACCGGCTAAGTACATTATTACCGACAACAATGGCGCTATGAAGCAGCAGCTCAGCTATGCCGAGTTTAATGAATATATCCCTGAGGGCAGCAATATTTTTATTGCGGATGGACTTATGGATGGATTTGGCTATTTATATACGGATACAAATGTGGCAGTACCGTCGGTTATGTGCGACCCTAAGTATGAGTATGAAGAGTACTATGAAGTACTTAGAGAGTATTGGAAAAAACACCCCGAGAGATATCCGGATGTTGTGATAGTATCTGCATATAACGGCGAGATATCCTATGAAATACAAGCGAGCGGGCTTTTTATGAAGTGGCTCGAGGAAGAGTACAAGCCGTCAAATTATATAGACGGAGCGTATTATAGATACTATTTTAAATGATCAGTTTAAGAGACGGCCGTGATACAGGAAAAAAATATTAAAAGAATAATTTCATTAAGGAAAGTACTGTTTGCGCTCTTTTTCGGCGTTATATCCGGGTTTTGCCTTGTATTTGGAAACGAATTGGACAAAACGGATGCTATCAATCTTAAAAGTCCTGCTCTTTACGGAAAGACTTTTTTGATCGCCTTGGTATCTATTTTTGTCTGTTTTCTGACTTGGACTATATTTGACCTTCTTAGGGAAAGAGGCAGAAAAACATCGAAGCTTAGTTTCAGACTTCCGTACCCTGCGCTGGCAATCGGGATGTTCCTTGCCTGGGTACCGACATGGCTCTCAATTTATCCCGGAGCGTTTTCTTACGACGCTTACGACGAGTGGAAGATGGTGGCGGATTCGACCTTGAACACACATCATCCGATAGTGCATGTGCTCTTTTCCGGCGGATTGGTGGAATTGTTCCACAGTCTGACAGGAAGCTATAACATAGGGATAGCAGTCATTACTGTGCTCCAAATGGCAATACAGGCCGGTCTTTTTGCTTTTGCTATATATAAGACGGACAAAATGAGCGGTTCGCCGATAGTGCGAATAATCTTTGCATTATACTACGCTCTTCATCCGGTTATAGTTTTGTTTTCGGTAGCTACGACAAAGGATACGTTGTTTTCTGCCGTGGAAATGCTTTTCTTTTTGTATCTTTTTGATCTTTTCAGAGATAGGGAAAAGTTTTTAAATGATTATAAAGGGGTTATAGGTCTTGGCATTACAGGATTATTTACGATGATCCTGAGAAACAACGGGCTATATATTGCGCTCGTATGCTTTATAGTGGTTTTTGTTTCGCTCCTTAAGTCAATTAAAAAACACTATCTTAAGGTGGCGGTACTTTTGGGAATATTGATCATTCCGTATATTTTATATGTCGGGCCGCTATACAGTGCTCTTGGTGTTTCGAAAGACGGAGGGCAGGAAAAACTGTCCATGCCGCTTCAGCAGATGACAAGGGTATATCATTATTGTAACGAAAGTATTACCGAAGAAGACAAACTGCTTTTTTACAATTATGTTCCGGAAGACGCGCTTGAATTATACAAGCCTACATGCTCGGACAATATAAAAAGCAGATTCAACAATGAATATTACGTTGAAAACAGGGCGGAGTTTTATAAGCTTTGGGTAAAGTGGGGAAAAGAAAACCCGGCAATATATATTGTGCAGTTTCTTGTAAATACGGTTGATGCATGGCATCCCGGAAGCCTTATTGACGGATATAGAATGGGAGACGGGGAAAAGAGCGATTATTTCGACTACCGCGTTGCACCTCCGGGGGATGATGCCCATCTTCTTGAAGGCCTTAACGATGTGTGGTACAGAGTTTCGTATGATAAAGACAGTCAAAAGGGCCTACTGTATACGCTTTTGTTCAGCCCGGGATGGTATTTTCTTTGCTTTATGGCGATATGGCTGTATGCGGCATACAAAAAAGACAGGGGATTTTTGCTTGCGGGAATTTTGCACATTGTGCATTTCTTGACTTTACTTTTAGGACCCATGGCACTTGTAAGATATGAACTAAATTTCTTTTATGGATTGCCAATTTTTATATGGGCTGTACTATTCGGATATAGGAAAGCGGTAGAAAACTGAAAATATTAAAACATATATGAGAGGATTACATGGAAGACGATAAGGACAGGTTTAAAGAAGTAGAAGATATAAATGAGGTTACGGAAGTGACCGAAAAGAAGGACGGCGAGAAGGCCGAGGCTTCGAAGGAAGTAAAAGATGAGAATGAGGCTGCAAGCGTAGAATCTGCAAAGTCTTCGAACGAGGGTAAAGACGGTAAGGAATCGGAGTACGAGGATGTTTGCTTCGTCTGCAGACGGCCGGAGAGTAAGGCAGGGAAGATGTTCCATCTGCCGAATCATATCTCCGTTTGCGAAGACTGTATGCGAAAGACGATGGAGACCGTATCTCAGTTTGATTATCAAGGGATGTTTACTCCGGGGATGGACGGATCTTACTTCGGAAACCCGGATATGACCGGAATGTACGGGAGGCCCGGATTTGGCGGAAATACCGGTTCGGATGGAGATGAAAATGGCGACGGCAAGAAGTCTGATGGCAGTGTGGGCGGTTTCCCGAGATTTAGTTTCATAAACCTTGCTAACCTTCAGGGAGACGGCGGCATTCCCAATAAGCAAAAGCTTAAGAAAAAGAAAAAGGGCGAGGCACCTGTGATCGATATCAAGAATATCCCTGCGCCCCATAAGATAAAGGCCAGTCTTGATGAATATGTCATCGGCCAGGATTACGCGAAAAAGGTTATCTCCGTAGCGGTATATAACCACTACAAGCGTGTTGCGACAAACACGATGGATAATATCGAGATTGAAAAGTCGAACATGCTGATGATCGGACCTACAGGTTCCGGTAAGACTTATCTTGTAAAGACACTGGCGAGACTCCTTGACGTTCCCCTTGCAATCGCGGACGCTACGTCTCTTACGGAGGCGGGATATATCGGAGATGATATAGAGAGCGTTATTTCCAAGCTCCTTGCGGCGGCTGACAATGACGTAGAGAGAGCCGAAAAGGGTATCGTCTTTATCGACGAGATCGACAAGATTGCAAAGAAGGCAAATGCCAATTCGAGGGACGTATCCGGAGAGAGCGTTCAGCAGGGAATGCTAAAGCTCTTAGAGGGCGCGGACGTTGAAGTACCCGTTGGTGCGTCCAGCAAGGGAGCTATGGTTCCTCTTGCAACGATCAATACGAGAAATATTCTCTTTATCTGCGGAGGAGCTTTCCCGGATCTTGAGGATATTATAAAAGAGAGACTTACAAAGAACTCTCTTATCGGATTCGGCTCTACTTTAAAGAACGCTTTCGACAAAGAGGACGTACTTTCCAAGGTAAAGGTCGAGGATATAAGGAAGTTTGGAATGATCCCCGAGTTTATCGGCCGTCTTCCCATCATATTCACGCTCCAAGGTTTGACAAAGGATATGATGATCCGTATACTTAAAGAGCCTAAAAACGCTATTTTAAAGCAGTATCAAAAGCTTTTGGAGCTGGATGAGGTTAAACTGGACTTCTCCGACGATGCTTTAGAGGCGATAGCGGACAAGGCGATGGAGCAGGATACGGGAGCAAGAGCTCTCCGCTCTATTATCGAAGAGTTTATGCTCGATATTATGTACGAGATTCCCAAGGATGACAATATCGGAACTGTCACCATCACAGGGGATTATATAAAAGGAACCGGCGGACCGGTTATAGGACTTCGGGGAAGCGAGACGGCTCTCCTTGAAGAAAAGAGGGATGAAAATGAGTAAACAAAAAATAGTAGTTTCACTTGGACATGAAGCTTTGGGAAGCACTACAAATGCGCAGTTTGACGCCGTAAAGGTTACGGCTAAGGACCTTGCTGATTTAATAGAGGACGGAAACCAGCTTACGATCACGCACTCAAACGGGCAGCAGGTTTCCATGATCCACAAGGCGATGACGGAGCTTAGAAGAGTCTATATCGACTACACTCCCGCGCCTATGTGCGTTTGCTCCGCTATGAGCCAGGGATATGTCGGTTACGATATCCAAAATTCATTAAGGGCCGAGCTCATAGACCGCGGAATTTCAAAGCCTGTAAGTACTATCCTTACTCAGGTTACGGTCGACCCCTACGATGAGGCTTTTTACGAGCCTACCAAGGAAATCGGAAGATTTATGTCAGCCGAGGACGCTGAGATAGAGGTTAAAAAGGGCAACTACGTAAAGGAATATCCCGGACAGGGATTTAGAAGAGTCGTTGCGGCGCCTAGGCCTTTAAGCATCGTAGAGATTGACGCTATCAAGGCGCTTGCTGACGCTGACCAGATCGTTATCGCCTGCGGAGGCGGAGGTATCCCTGTTATCGAGCAAAAGCATGCACTTAAGGGCGCTTCAGCCGTAATCGAAAAGGACTCAATCGCAGGTAAGCTGGCTTCTGACCTTAATGCCGACGTACTCCTTATCCTTACGGGAGTTGAGCATGTTTGCACAGGCTTTAATACCGAAAGCTGCAAGCCTATCGAGAGTATGAACGTAGCCGAGGCGAAAAAGCTTATAGAGGCCGGAGAGTTTGAGGAGGGAACCATGCTTCCCAAGATCGAGGCTGCGATAGAATTCCTCTCTTCAAATAAAGACGGCAAAGTAATAATCACATCCATCGGCAAGGCTCTTGACGCTCTTAAGGGAAAGACAGGAACCGTAATTACCGCCTAAGAGAATTAAATGCTATACAAGTAAGGACATCTTGATTTTTTATTGGTCAGAACAGATTAAAGGTGACTTAAGCGGTCAGAGGTCATGCTGGGGTAATGATTGAAAAGATAGATTGGAAAAATGAATATTCGGACGAAGAGAAAACAATCTATCTTCGCCCTATGACGGAAGAAGACGCAGAAACCTACGTTAACTGGCGTAACAGCGAGTCCGTCAATAAGTACTTTATCTACAGAGGAAAGTTTACGGTTGATGGACAGAAAAAGTGGATAAAGGACAACTTAGAAACCGGAAAGGCAGCATCTATGATGATCTGTCTGATGGGGGATGACGGAAAACCTATAGGTAACGTATATCTCCTTAATATCGATAAAGAAAACTCCAAGGCCGAGTATGGCGTAATGCTTGGAGACGAGGCCGCAAGAGGAAAAGGCATCGGAAGTAAAGCTGCGAAGCTGATGCTTAAGTTTGCCTTTGAAGAATTGGGTCTCCACAGAGTCTACCTTCGGGCTCTTGAGGGGAACGAGAGGGCGATAAAAAGCTACGAGAATGCCGGCTTTGTAAAAGAAGGCATATTAAAAGACGATGTCTGTATTGACGGTTGGTACAGAAACATCGTCTGGATGGCGGCGATAAAAGAATAAATATTCTCCGGCGGATATGCAAACAGTGCAGAAACCGCCGCCTGTCTTAAGAGGCAGCTTAGTAAACTTTGGAGTAAAGAACCATGGTTTCTGAGCTGCCTATTTTGTTCCACACAGGGCTGTTTTCAAGAAGGATTTCAATCTCGCCTCCTGCAGGGGCGGCGATATAGCCAGACTGCAGGGAATTAAAGTTTTCTACAACGTATTCTGACATGCAGCAGCTTATACCCATCCCTGAGGGAAGATCGTAAAGAAGCTGCCAACAGTCAGGACCGTCGCCGTAGGTCCAGATTACTGTATTTTCGTAGGTGGGCTCTTTTGAATCAGCTAATTCTATACCCTTGTAAATTTCTTTCCAATAAACTATTTCGGCTTCTTTGCTTCCGTCATCGTATGGAAGTATATAATCTGCCTGGTCCGGCCTTTTAAGGATCAGGGCAAGGAGGAAAAACACGCCTATAAGGAAAGTTCTTATATAAGCTATTTCCTCGGCAGCTATCAGTACAAGCACAGCCGGGATAATAAAGGCAAGAAGATGCTTGCTTCCTTCGTAAGGCTTGTACATAACCTCAATCGCGATCAGAAGGACTATCATAGAAAGAGTTAAGTGAAGCAGGGTTAAAAAGTATTTATTCTTTTTTGTAACAAGTTTCAAAACAAGGGTGAGGATAAGTACGGCAATAATCCCTATATAAACAAAGTAAAAAGCCCCGTCGGACTGATAGCCATGCTGCAAAGCCAGCTTTATGCGGTAGTAGACTTCTATATTCTTGGTAACAAGGGTATTCCAAAAAAATTTAATACCCGCGACTATTCCGTTATTCTTAAACTCGTCCAACCATTGGGTATTATAGAGCTTTGTAAAGTAAGGGGCGGAGAGATACTTCTTGATAGGCCTGTAGATAAGCGCGGTAGCAAGGGCTGCGGCCAGATCTATAAATACCGCAATCCATTTTCTCTTTCCTTTATAAGAAAGGAAAAGGAAGAAAGCGGGGAGCAGCATCAAAAGTATAAAGTAAGGCCGCATCGTTGTAAGAAGGGCCGAAAGGAAAAACATCGTCACTAAAGAAGCGGTTTTACCCTTACCCGGGCGGGCGTTTGTATAAACGAGCGCGAGGGTATAGAAAACGATTATAAGAGCCCAGACTATTATCTCCGGCATGGCACTGAAGATGTAGCGGTAGTTTAAGGGAAAGAGTAAAAATGCCGCGGATACAAGGAGGAGCTTTTTAAAATCGGGCTTAGTCTTTATACCCCAAAAGAGCATTGCTCCGCAGTAAAGAAGGGCATTGTAGATAAAGGGTGAAAAAAGCTTCCACCCAAATATTTTTCCTAAGGCGAGCCAGGGAAGGATCAAGGTAGGGCTCCAGGCGGCAAAGGAAAGAACCTTTGCATGGGACTCGTTAAAGCCGAAGAAGCCTCTTGGGAAGCCGTGAGACAAAATACTTTCCGTCTGTTTAAAATAGAAAAGTTCATCGTTCCAGGTTGAATATTGCAGGGAATTCTTAAAGGGAAGATGTCCGTCAATCAAGGCATACAGCAGGCATACAAGTACAGGTAAAAGAGCGATGATAGCTAGGCGCAGGGGAAGGTACTTGTCCTTTTTTCTGGAATCTTTATTGGCGGTATAGTTTCTGTAATAGTCTTTGTAATTGTTTTTATCAAGGTTTCTCATACTGAAAATCATACCATACCCCCATAAATAATTGAACAATCCATTTTATAAGATTTTATGAAGATTAACGGCGCAAATAGACATTGGAGATGTTTTGAGATAAAATAATAAAGTCTATTGCTATGACTAAATTTATGAAAGAAGGACATTAGAATGAACGTTGTTTGTTTAGACCTTGAAGGCGTACTTGTTCCCGAAATCTGGATTGCTTTTTCCGAAGCTACCGGTATCCCCGAGCTTAGAAAGACAACCCGCGACGAGCCCGATTACGATAAGCTTATGAAGTATCGTATCGCCATCTTAAAAGAGCACGGACTCGGACTTAAAGAGATTCAGGAAACAATCGCCGGAATAGAGCCTATGCCCGGTGCAAAGGAGTTTCTTGATGAGCTTAGAAGCATTACCCAGACCATCATCATCAGCGACACCTTTTCACAGTTTGCCACTCCTCTTATGAAAAAGCTCGGCTGGCCTACCATTTTTTGCAACGAACTTGAAGTAGCGGATAACGGCGAGATCACCGGATACAAGATGCGCTGCGAAAAGTCTAAGCTTACAACCGTACGCGCTCTGCAAAGCTGCGGCTTCGAGACCATCGCCAGCGGAGATTCATTTAATGACCTTGCGATGATAGAAGCAAGTAAGGCAGGTTTCCTCTTTAGAACTACAGAAGCTATTAAAAAGGATTACCCTCAGTTCCCCGCTTTTGAAAGCTATGATGAGCTTCTCGGGGCAATAAAGGCAGTATTGTAAATGCGACGTATATTAAAAAAGTTAAATCTCTTACTTGATAAAAAACAAAAGGGCAGGATGGCTCTTTTAATAGTCGTTATGACGATCGGAGCGTTCCTGCAGACCCTGGGCGTCAGTCTCCTCGTCCAGGTTGTAAACGTCGTAATAGACCCGGCGGCAGCTGCGAGAAGCCGCGTAGTTTCGACGGCACAAAGGATCCTTGGAATTACAGACTTTAAGGCTTTTTCCATACTGATCATGGTAGCCCTTATCGCCGTTTATATCGTAAAAAATGTCTATCTGTATTTTCAGTACAAGATGACATACTCCTTTATATACGTTAATCAGTTCCGCACCTCCGAGAGGATGATGCGTAACTTTATAAGGCGCAGATATGAGTTCTTTTTAAGCGCGGATACGGCGGTTGTACAAAGGAGTATTACCTCCGACGTCAACAATATGTACGCTCTTATCCTGGCACTCCTTACGCTTTTTTCCGACGGAGTAGTCTCTTTATTTGTAGTAAGCTACTGCCTTGTTCAAAGCGGAGTTCTTACCATCGCCCTTGCGGTCGTGATGATAGCTTTGATGCTTATCATCAAAAAGGTACTCCAGCCTGTAATGCGTAAGGCGGGCAAGGACAATCAGGACTACTACAGTTCGCTTTTTAAGTGGATCTCCCAGACCGTTCTCGGAATCAAAGAGGTTAAAGTTACGGGAAGAGAGACCTACTTTGTAGATCAGTACAAAAAGGCCGGAAAGGGTTACGTCGGAGCGGTGCAAAAGTACAGCTTATACAACAGCGTGCCGAAGCTCCTTATCGAGACGGTCTGTGTTGCGACGATGATGATCTACGTGATCGTACTCCTACTTACCGGGTCAAGTACCGAAAATATGCTTTCCGTACTTGCTACTCTTGCGGCGGCATCCCTCGTCCTTCTCCCTGCAGTAAACAGGATCAACAACCAGATCACTGCGATTGCTTACTTGGAGCCTTTCTTTATGAACGTCAGCGACAATCTAGTTGACGAGATAGGAGAGGACAAGGTTGACCTTACTTTCGCAAATGTATCCGAAGGAAAGCTTCCCTTTAACAAGGAGATCAGCCTTGAGGGTATTACATTTGCCTATCCGGGCACGGAGAGAAAGATTTTTGATAACGCTTCACTAAAGATAAAAGCGGGAGAATCCATCGGCATCGTAGGAACGACGGGTGCCGGAAAAAGTACTGTCGTTGATATATTGCTGGGACTTCTTATCCCACAGGAAGGAAACGTTACCGTAGACGGAGTTGATATTACTCTTCGCGGAACGGAGCCCGGGTGCGATACGGAGAAAAACTATCGCAGATTCCTTAAGAATATCGGATATATTCCGCAGATGATCTATATGCTGGACGATACGATCCGAAGGAACGTCGCTTTCGGAATCCCGGAGGAAGAGATAGATGACGAGCGTATCTGGGAAGTACTTAAGGAAGCTCAGATTGATGAGTTTATAAGAAATCTTCCGGAGGGGCTAGAGACTACCGTGGGAGAGCGCGGAATCAGGCTCTCCGGCGGACAGCGCCAGAGGATCTCTATTGCCAGAGCTCTTTACCATGACCCTGAGGTGCTGATACTTGACGAAGCAACGGCAGCTCTCGACCAGGATACGGAAGCAGCGATAATGCATTCCATCAACTATTTCCAGGGCAAGAAGACCCTTATTATCATTGCCCACAGGCTCCAGACCATCGAGCGCTGCGACCATGTATACCGCGTTGAAAACGCAAAGATAACGCAGGAAAGATAGGTTTAGATTATATAGATTTGGTAAAACAGATTTGAGTAAGGAAAATACTAAAAAATCAATATCCGTTCTTACCGTAGTAGAGCTTTGCATTGCGCTTATCGCCTTCCTTGTAATCTTCGGAAGCTTTATGAAAAAGGAAAAGGCGGCGGATTATTCATCGGAGGAACCAAAGGTTATCCTCTTTGGGGACAGCATGTTTGCCTTTTGGCAGGATGAAAATTCGGTTGCAAGTAATCTTGAAGAGATTCTCGGGGCAAAGGTGTTGGACGCCTCCTTTGGCGGGAGCTGCCTTGCCTATCTTGACAGGGACGGAAAGCTGTCTTTAAGTAGCGATGCCTACAGCCTTGCAGCATTGACTCGGGCGATAAAGGCCGGGGATTTCAGGTATCAGATAAATGCCGAAATATCCGGGAATGGCACGGAATACTTCAAAAACAGAGTAAAGCTTTTAGAGAGCTCTGATATATCGGGGGCAGACGTAATCGTAATAGAAAATCTCATAAACGATTACCACAGCGCTGTTCCCGCAAAGGCGCAGTACGGAAAGTACGACGAGTACTCCTACGAAGGAGCGCTCAGAAGCGTAATTAAAAGTTTTAAAGAAATGTATCCGACGGTTAGGATAGTGGTTGCGGCTCCACCGGTTACCTGGTACCTTGTAGACGGAAAATATGTATCTGCCTTCCAAAGGGACTTTGGGGGCGGGACGATAGATGTATACAGAGACGTGCAAAAAAGCGTAGCTGATGAGATGAAAGTGGATTTCCTCGACCTCTCTAAGGCTTACGACAATACAAAAGAAGAAACGGTTTTAGAGTATACCTGCGAAGGGCTTCATCCTAATGAAGCTTCTTCAAGACTTCTTGCAGAGTATATGGGAGAGTTTTTAAAGTGAAAAATTTTAACCGGGCAATGGAAAATTTAAAAGATAGAGTAAGTTCGGTTACAAAGGGGGCTTTTTTCTCAGCCCTTGTCTTCGGACTTTTGGCCCATATGGTTTCTATGACAGGGGATTTTCCGAACCATGACGGACTTGGAAGCCTTTATTTTAACCAGGATATGCTTTCATCCGGAAGATGGTTTTTGAGTATAGCCTGCGGTATTTCGAGCTATTTCGCTCTTCCATGGCTTATCGGAGTACTTAGTATACTCTATATCGGAATTGCGGCGGCGCTTACCTGCGCGGTTTTGAAGATAAGAAATAAATATTCTGCTATCGTAATCGGAGCCTTGATGGCTACTTTCCCGGCGCTTGCATCTACCTTTGCCTACGTATTTACGATGGACGGATATATGCTGGGGCTTTTGATGGCTGTGGCGGCTGTGTATTTTACAAAGAAATTCCGCTTTGGCTGGATAGGGGGAGCTATCCTTCTTGCTTTCAGCTTAGGTACGTATCAGGCGTATTTGCCTGTTGCCATAATCTTATCTTTATATGCGGTCGTTCTTATACTAATGGGGGAGGATGGAAAAAGCGTTACTTCAAGCGCTGGCGGCGATCCTGATAAGTGGAAAGGCAGGGAACCCGAAGATAATGCCAAAACCAAGATATTTAAGATCCTAAGATTTTTATATATGGGAATCCTGGGAGGAGGATTATATTTTGTAATCTTAAAAGTCCTTCTTAAAGTAAGAGGCGTGAGCATGGGGGCTTACCAGGGAGGGAGCAATCTTGTTGGTGGCAAGTCCTTAGAAGCTGCAACTGAAGTAAAGATAGCAGCGGCCTATAAAGATTTTGCGGTATTTAGCGTAAGATCAAAGGTCCTTGCTCCGAATGTATTTGTCTGGATAGCCCTTGGAATCTTAACCGGAGCGGCGTTAATGCTTCTTTTAAGAGAGATAGTAAAGAAAAAGTGGTACAAGAGCCCGGTTTTATATATTGCTATAATCCTTATCGCTTTGATATATCCCGTAGCGTCGAATGTTGTTATGATAGTAATGGGAGATGTAACGTACCACGCCATAATGCGATACCAATGGGTACTTATTCCCATCATCCTTATCGCCCTTTGCGACCGCCTGGCGTACAAGCCGGAGTACTACGCGGCTGCGGCAGGCAGGGAAAGCTTTGTAAAGCTTGTAACCTGGCTTATACCGATACTTGGCTGCGTAATCGCATTTTGCTATATTGTAACCGACAATATCGGCTACTCGAATTTACAAAAAAAATACGAGCGAACCTACGCTTATTGCGAGAGACTCCTTGATCGTATAGAACAGACCGATGGTTATTACCCCGGAATTCCGATCGCAATGATAGGAGTAGTAAGCGAGGATCAGTATCCAAAAGCTGACCTTACGGAGGGGGTTACGGATAATCTTATCGGGCTTTCGGGGGATTATCTTTGCTACAAGGGGGCGGATTATAAGCATTTTTTCAAGGCTTATCTCGGTGCCGACCTTAATATAATAAGCGGCGAAAAGATGGGTGAAATCTATAACAGCGAAGAATACGTTCTTATGGACAGTTTCCCGGGAAAGACTTCGGTAAAGCTTGTAGACGGAACAATCTACGTAAAGACGGAGAATATAGATTACGGATTAAGAGAAAAGTACGGCAAGTAATCCGGAAGGGATGTATTTGCCTGAAATATAAAGTTATAAACAAACGGAGGAATGATTTTGCCTCAGCTTTCAATCATCCTGCCCTCCTACAATGAAGAGCAGAACATCGAAAATACATACAATGTCCTTTCCGGGATGCTTACGGAACAAGGCATTGACTTCGAGCTTATCTTTATAAGCGACGGCTCGAGGGACGAGACCTATACAAATATCTGTAAGATCGCGGAAAAGGATACAAGAGTAAGGGGTGCGGAGTTTTCGAGAAATTTCGGAAAAGAAGCCGCTATCTTTGCCGGACTTGAGCTCTCAAGAGGAAAGGCCACCGTCGTAATGGACTGCGACCTTCAGCATCCGCCGGAAGTAGTCCTCGAGATGCTCGAAGAGTGGAAAAAAGGCGCTGAAGTAGTAGAGGGTATAAAGTCCTCGAGGGGAAAAGAAAGCCCTATGCACCGCTTTACGACAAGCGTCTTTTACGGGATAATGTCCGGACTTATAAAGATGGATATGAAGGCCTCTTCGGACTTTAAACTCCTCGACAGAAAAGTCGTTGACGCCCTTGTGGCGCTCCCTGAAAGGGATACCTTCTTTAGGGCCCTGAGCTTTTGGGTCGGATTTAAGACCGTCAAGGTTTACTACGACGTGCAGGAGAGGCAGTACGGCGTTAGCAAGTGGTCAACGGGAAGCCTTATAAGATACGCGATTTCAAACGTTACGAGCTTTACGACTCTTCCTCTTAAGATAGTAAGCTTTATAGGAGTGATATTCGTAGTTTTCGCCATCGGGCTTGGTATTCAGACTCTTGTCAGATTTATAATGGGCACAGCCTTCAGCGGATTTACAACGGTTATACTCCTTCTTCTTATAATCGGAGGACTGATACTTATAAGCCTCGGAATCATCGGAAACTACCTTGCGAGGGTTTACGAAGAGGTAAAGGGAAGACCGAGATATATAATCAGTAATCGGACTGATGGGAAGCAGTAAAAACAAGATCAAAAACCAATATCAAAAGCTATACAAATGACAATAAAAGCAACTGTTAAGCTGTAAACACATAAAAAACCAGGAATTTCAGGAGACAAGAAATGATCAACTTTAATGTGCCGCCCTTTGTAGAGACGGCGATGGACTACATACAGGAGTGTGTTAAAAACCAGAAAATCTGCGGAGACGGAGCTTACACCAAAAAGTGTAATGCATGGATTGAGGAAAGAACGGGGACGAGAAAGGCCCTTCTTACAACCTCTTGCACTCACGCTACGGAGCTTGCAGCGCTTCTTTGCGATATAAAGCCCGGGGATGAGGTTATAATGCCCTCCTTTACCTTTGTATCCACAGCGGACGCTTTCGTACTTAGAGGTGCAGTACCCGTATTTGTAGATATCCGTCCCGATACTATGAATATCGACGAGAACAAGATTGAAGCTGCAATCACGGAGAAGACAAAGGCAATCGTACCTGTCCACTACGCCGGAGTAGCCTGCGAGATGGACAAGATTATGGAACTTGCCAAGAAATATAACCTCTACGTCATCGAGGATGCGGCTCAGGGCGTAATGTCTTCCTACAAGGGAAAGGCCCTCGGAACGATCGGAAACTTCGGCTGCTTTTCTTTCCACGAGACCAAAAACTACAGCATGGGTGAGGGCGGAGCCCTTCTTATCAGAGACGAAAAGGATATCGAGGATGCGGAGATCCTTCGCGAAAAGGGAACCAACAGAAGCAAGTTCTTTCGCGGCCAGATTGATAAATACACCTGGGTTAACCACGGCTCAAGCTATCTTCCCAGCGATATGAACGCCGCTTACCTCTACTCACAGCTCGAGATCGCGGACAAGATAAACGAGGACAGAAAGGCAAGCTGGAACAGATATTACGAGAACCTCACGGAACTCAAAGAGGCCGGAAAGATCGAGCTTCCCACCGTTCCCGAAGGATGTGTACACAACGCCCATATGTTTTATATTAAGGCGAAGGACCTTGAGGAGAGAACAGCCCTCATCGCACACCTTAAGGCAAACGATATCTTAGCGGTATTCCACTATATCCCGCTCCACACCGCCCCCGCGGGACTTAAGTTCGGCAGATTTAACGGAGCGGACGAGTTTACGACAAAAGAGAGCGAGAGACTTGCGAGACTTCCTATGTACTACGGTCTTAAGCCGGAGCAGGTAGACTATATCTGCGATAAAGTAAAAGAGTTTTACGGCGCGTAAACAGATAAAGAAAACAGATGAAGACAGGAAATAAACGGCTCGTTACGGGTATCCTTGGAAAAATAATACTTTTGGGATTTGCGGCGCAGATTGTCTTCGGACTCATCTACGCTGTAAGGAACCTGACATATATCCCGATGTTCGGAGAGACGGCAAAAAATGTCTATACCTCCGGGACATTTGTTTGCGATACCTATACGGGAGTTTTGTATCCCGCTGTGATCCTGCTTTTTAGACTACTTTCGGCTGCCCTAAAGTTTCCCTGGCAGTCGGCGGTATATTTATTACAGATTACGCTAATGGTCTTTGCGGGGATGAGGTTTTTATCGGCATTTGGGAAAAACAAAAGCGAAGAGGACAGATACCCAAGGCAGATGTACATCTTTGGCGGCCTTGTAATAGCGACTTTTCCCTTTATGATGCAGATAAATATGGCTGTTTTAAGCGCTTCAATGGCTCTTAGCTTCTTTTTACTGGAGCTTGCTTTCTTTAGAGACAGTTTCGAGAGTTTAGTTCTTTGCAGCGGAAGGCTTTTTAGTATCGAGGTCGGAAGAATATGCCTTTTTTGGATGTTGGCGGCGCTGACGGAGTGGAAATACCTGATAATCGGGGCTTTGCCTGTAATCGTCATCTCTGTAAAGGCGTTTAAGTATATTCGGAGGATAGATTCGAAGTCTATAAAGTATCCGATATTTATAATTCTTAGCTTTGTCGTAATTACTCTTGGAGTATACAGCCTTACGGCGGATAGGAGTAATCCGTCTCTTCCGAAGAGGGGCGTAGCGGTAAGTCTCTTTGATCGCGTCGCCTGGAGAGAGATCTCCGAGGCCGGAAATATAAGGTTTTACGTACTTTCTATAATCGGGGAGGACAATATAGAAGAGGTCATCGCCGAAAGAGAAGCGGTAAAGACCCTTGCGGAGCCTATTATAGAGAAGAAGCTGGGACGGAAGGAAGCTAATAAGTTTTATCTTAGTATGGTTAAAGAGACTTTAGAGACTTCCTCTAATGAGCTTTTTCACGATATGAGAGCGGACTTTGCGGGGTATTTAGCGGCGCCTTTAATCGTAAGAAAGCTTTTATCAGAGAGCAGCTTTTTATCCTACACGATACGAAATTACGATATATTTACGAGAAATGCCCCGGTGCTTTCCAAGTACTATATGGACTTTGGCCTATTTTGGTTCGCTGCTTCCTTGATGATCGCTGCGGTACTGCTTCTTATTAGGGCGATAGCCTACTTTAGCGTAAAAAAGGAAGACAGGGATAAGGCGATAGAAGCTAAATGGGAGGCCGAGGGAAAGGTTTACTTGCAGGCTAAGAAGCGGGGGCCTAGTAAGCCTGTAATAGTACTGCTGATCCTCGGCGTACTTTACGCCATAGCCGGGACGTTCAGAGGAAGCTGCGTTTACGACTACAAGCAGGCGGGCTTTACGACTGTCCTGTGGCTGACGCTTATACTATTTTCAACAGATGGGGTGGCGGAAAATGAACTTTCTTAACACCTGCTCTGCGCTTTTAACGCTTACCCTGCTCCCTATAGCAGCGGGGATGGGACTTATCTTACCTTTTAAAAGCTTAGGCGGAGAAGAGAAAAAGAGCATATTTTTTGATATCATCTGGAGCTGGTTTTTCGGTCAGCTCCTTTTGTGGTGCGTCTTCCAACCGATTGCGGTAAGGCAGGTACTTAAAAGCGGAAGGATAGAGAATCTGAGGAATGAGTACCTGATTGGGGTGGGGGTAGTTCTGGTAGTTTCAATCGTGCTTTGCGTGGTGGGGATGATTCTAAATAAAAAGCGGGGAGAGGATGCTCTGTACAAGGGCTGGAGGATTAATAGTGAAAGCGCTGGGACTTTAGCTTCAAGTGAAAAAACAGCCCAAGGCGTAGATATTGGCGGCAGGAACGAAAAGATGCTAAGGGTTATAGCGATAGTAGTCGTTGCCTTGATTGTAATCCAGGCATTCCTACAGGTCTTCTTGGCCTACATGGAAGTCGATGACGCTTTCTACGTTACTGAAGCGGTTAGCTCTGCGGCGGGAGTTCCTTTCTATGAGAGGATACCATACACGGGAGCCTATACCGGTGGGGACTTTAGACACGGACTTGCGCCTTTCCCTCTATGGCTTGCTTTTATCTCTGTATGTACCGGATTAAACGCTACGAGCCTGTCCCATGTAGTCCTGCCGCCGGTGCATCTGCTGCTTACTTACGGTGAATTTGCACTTATAGGTAGGGTGGTCTTGGGAAAGAACAAGAAGTACTTGCCTGTATTTATGCTGCTTATAAGCTTTTTGAACCTTTTCGGCTTTACTTCTTATATGACGCCGGAGAAGTTCTTTATGACCAGGATAAGGGAGGGTAAGGCAACGATCGCTTCGATGATCCTCCCGGGAATAATCCTTGCGCTTTTCCTAATCTTAAAGAGCCTTGGCGAAAATAAAAAGATTGATTTCAGGCTTTATATACTGCTTTTTGTACTTAACGTATCAGGGTGCCTTTGCAGTACACTGGGAGCGCTCCTTTGCGCGGTACCTGTGTTTATCTGCGCCGTACTCGGAGCGATTATGTTTAAAAAGGTAAGGCACCTTCTGCCGATGGCGGTAAGCTGCGTGCCCTGCGCGGTATTCGCACTTATGTATTTGAGATTATAGTAATGGGTAAAGCTATTTGAATAACATTTTTTAGAGCTTTGTGCTTTAGATTTGAATTAAATGAGGAAAATATATGTGGAGCACAGTGGTTTCGCATCTAACTTCATATATCGGATGGGGGCTTATCTTCATCTATTACTTAGTAGCGCTGGTTTACCTTTTTGTTACTGAAAATAGGAAGGAGAGGCGGATACTCTTTATCTATATGCCACTTATCGTACTTATTATCTTCCTGCTTCCCGTAACGGCGATGGTAATGGAAAAGTACGCGGACGATGAGGTGTATTACAGACTCCTTTGGATCCTGCCGATAGGCATTACTTTAGCCACGGCGGTAACTGAGGCGATAATAAAGCTAAGGGGGAAGGCAAAGGTCTTCGCCCTTGCAGGAGCGCTGGCACTCATAATCCTCGGGGGAAGACTTGTCTATACGGATACGAGGTTTTCCGTAGCGGAAAATGAATACCACGTCCCGCAAGAAGTGGCAGATATTTGCGACGCTCTTGTAATACAGGGAAGAGAGGTCCAGGTAGCTTTTCCGAAGGAGATGCTGGTCTACGTAAGGCAGTATACGCCCCTTATCGTAATGCCCTACGGCACGGACGATCTAAACTACGCCGGAGAAGACGGAAGCTTCCTACGGATACGAGAGATCCTTGAAAAGCCTACGATTGATGCAAAGGATATGGGGGATGCAGCGGACGATTTCCTTTGTCACTATATAGTCTTGGACGAAGAAAAGCCCATAGCGGGGAATCCCGAGGACTATGGGCTTGAGGAATATATGCATATTGACGGGTATGTAATTTACAAGAATACGGACCGGGATTTTACGGATCCCTTTAGTTAAATGCAAAGATAAAGTTCGTAAGCCTCTCTGTTAAAAGCTCCTTGCCTGCTTTGTTTAAATGGCGCTCGTCCTTATCGAGGTACTCGGAGTAGTTAGCTTCCGTAATGGTACCGAAATAATTGTCGAGGAAGCTGCAGGTGCTTACGGCCTGTATAGCGCCACCTAAGCTGTAGAAGTAGTTTGAAGGCGTTCCGTAGTCATTCTTAACAAGCTCGGCACTGACGTATTCGCCGCTTGCATCCTTTTGAGGGTTGTAGTAAGGCGAGGAAACGATTATCCTTGTTTCGGGATAAATTACATTTAAAAAGTTTACAGCGCGGTAGATACTTCCGGCGAAGCTGACTTCATCTACTTCGGTATCGTCGAGATTTACAAGCCTGTTTTCGTAGTAGTCTGTTAGGTCGTACATTATTACAACCACCTGTACCTCGGACATATCGAGATTAGATAGGGTATCTAAGACCTCCCTTGCTCTTGGAGGGTTCTTGTCCCCAAGCATCTCATAAGCTGTCTCGACATTTTCGGCGATCGCTTCCGGGAAGGCCATATAGTTTAAAAGATAGTATGCGGTATATACGTCCAGGGGATCTGTGAGGACATTATCCGGATCCGTTTGCGTCGCATGCGTCCCGGAAAGGGCGCAATTTATAACGTTAGCTCCGGTGGATTTCTCGAGCATAGAGGCCAGATTATTTTTCTTGCCGTAATCGTCGGCAAAGGGGCCGTTGCCTAGGACGAGGATGTTTTCCACGTCGCGCTTTAAGATATAGCCGTCTTTATCCAATAAAGGAAGCAGGATATCGTTGTTATCCGTGTAGGAGGCTAGGGATTCGTCTGAGATTTCCTTATCGACCGTAACGAAGTTGATAAAGCCTTTGAAGCGGAGATAGATTATCGCGGCGATTCCTACGATCAGGAGGATACCGGCGATTATAAGTAGTGCGTGATAGTGTTTTTTGATGTAATTCGTAAGTTTGCTCATAGTGGGATTATACCATAGATGGGTGCGGCAAATACTTAACCTTTTATTAATATTAAGTAAGGAATTTATGAAAGGCCTGCCCGGTGCATATTTCCACCGCAGGCACGCTTTCGCTATGTACGAGCACGTAGCGGTACTAAGCGCAATTAGCTTCGCTAATCTTGCTAAGTGCCGACGGCTCTTTAATGCCTGCTACGTGGAATATATGCACCGGGCAGGCCGACAAAGAATAGCCTTAGATAATACAACAGTATAGGAAATACAATGGCAATGAGAATTTTAAGAGTATCAGTCGCGATGGCGGCATATAACGGAGAAAAGTATATAGAGCAACAAATCGATTCGATTCTTAGTCAGTTGGGAGAGAATGATGAACTTATAATCTCGGTAAACGAAGGGACAGACAGGACCTGGGATATCGTTACGGGATACGCTGAAAGGGACAGCCGCGTTAAGCCCTATATCTGCGAGAAAAAAGGCGTAATCAAGAACTTTGAAAACGCCATTTCTCTCTGCACCGGAGATATTGTCTTTCTTTCGGACCAGGACGATATCTGGGCTCTCGGTAAGGTTGAGACTGTTTGCAGATATTTTGAGAAAGACCCGAAGATAAGCGGGATAGTTCACGGGCATATAAATATCGACGCGAAGGGTGAAAGAATCGCGGAGCAGCCGAAAAAGAGGGATACATACAGGATACGGACTTTTAATATCTTTTGGGTTAACCCTGTACAGGGAAGCTGCCTCGCTTTCAGAAGAAAGATAGCGGATAAGTTTCTCCCGATGCCGGATTATATCCCGATGCACGACCGTTATATCGGCTGCAGTCTCTGCAAGAGAGGAAAGCTTCTGTACATTCCGGATGAGCTTTTGCTCTACAGGTGGCATGAAGATGCCGTAAATCCAAGACACCATAACCCAATTTCGGTAATGATAAAGGAAAGGTGGAACCTGCTCAGAAGCCTTAGACATGTGTGAATATCATACTTTGTGTTGAAAGAATTGAGTGCTCTCCGAGGGCTTAGGGCGCTGCCCTAAGAACCCGCAAGGGACTTGTCCCTTGACCCGATAGCGGGCTTTGCCCGCACCCATCCTCGCCGGAGGCAGGGAAAGGAGCCTTGCCCTTTCCCAAGAAGTAGGATGATCCGTGAACCTTATGTCAAGGGACTTTCGCGGCATATCCTCGCGGCGGGCCGCTGCGGTATTCCGCGGTTCCCTTGACAACGGTTCCGCACCGATATGTAGCCCATCAAAAGACGTAGGTCACAAAAAATGTTTTGTTTTTTGCGGAGGGAAATGGTAATATACCAATAAGAGTGAGGCTTTGAGGGTCTCTTGGGCTGGTCGAAAGACCCGGGTCCACCAACTAGCGGGTAAGACACTCGCTTTTTTTTATGATGAAATTAAGCACATTCGTAGGAGGAAAGTTTATGAGCGTAGTAATTAGAGAATACTATGCAAAGATAGATTCAAAGAAAAGAGTAACATTACGTAATACAGTATCTGAATACTACTATGTTAAGGAAATGGAAAACGGCGTTATAGTTTTGGAACCCAGAGATTCTTCTATGGCGTTCACGGTATCTGCAAATACTTTGCGTATGATGGATGAATCTGTTAAGAACTTGAAGAAAGGTGCAGATTCAGAGGCTGTCGACCTCTGGGGGTTTTAGGAAGTGCTTTAGGCTCCTTCTTCAGAGGACTGCCGGGTATATATATTCCACGTAGCAGGCATTAAAGAGCCGTCGGTACTTAGCAAGATTAGCGAAGCTAATTGCGCTTAGTACCGTTACGTGCTCGCGCATAGCGAAAGCGGGCCTGCGGTGGAAATATATACCCGGCAGTCCGACAAAGAATAGCTACACTTTAACGGGCTTAAGCAACTATGCATAGCATTATTAAAAAATCTTAGTAATTAGATATATGGAAACTATAAGTAAGGTATGGTATAATTGCACAGAATATGAATTGAAATTTTGGCAGAGCGTACAAATATGAAGAAGATTAACGATAAAAAGGCAATTCTATACGTAGGAAACGATAAAAAGAGAATCTTCAGGACGATTCTCTTTATCCTCGCTGATATTTTTTCCGTACTTGTAGCTACGGTGGGATCCCTTTGGGTGCGCTTTGACTTCTCCTTCCAGGGGATAGATAAACAGTACCTAGACCCCGCCCTTAAGATGCTCCCTTTTAATATTATATCCGTACTCGTAATCTACACCTTATTTAGACTGTATATAAGTGTTTGGCGATACGCCAGCGCCAGCGAGCTTTTGGAGGTTGTACTTGCCGTAATCTGCAACTCGGCGCTGCAACTGATCATATTTATCATCTTTAAAGTCAGAGTACCGAGGAGCTACTACCTCTTCTATATTGCGATACTTGGAGTCCTTACCCTCTTTACGAGATTTTCCTACAGACTTATCCGCGTTATCAAGAATAAAGGAAAAGTCTTTAAGGGAAGAGGAACGTATACAAATGTGATGATCGTAGGTGCGGGAGCTGCTTGCAACTCGATTATGAAAGAGCTCGAGACAAGCCAGATGTTGGAAAAGCAGGTAAAGTGCCTTATTGACGATAACCCGGGCTGCCAGGGAAAGATGATGCGCGGCGTACCTATCGTCGGCGGAAGAGAGGCTATTCCGGACGCTGTTAAAAAGTATGAGATCGGCGAGATCATCATCGCAATCCCTACCGCAAGCAAGACGGAGATAAAAAAGCTTGTTGAAATCTGCAAAGAGACGGGATGTAAGCTTGAAATCGTCCCCGGTATATATCAGCTTATAAACGGCGAGGTTTCCGTGAGCCAGCTTAGAGAGGTTGATATCGAAGACCTCCTCGGAAGAGAGCCCGCGAAGATAAATGTTGACGAAGTCGCCGGATACGTTAAGGGCAAGACCGTAATGGTAACCGGAGGCGGAGGCTCTATCGGAAGCGAGCTTTGCAGACAGGTAGCGAAGCATGAGCCCAAGAGGCTTATTATCGTCGATATCTATGAGAATAACGCTTACGATATCCAGCAGGAACTTAAGAGAAAGTACCCTGAGCTGGACCTTGTAGTCTTAATCGCTTCCGTAAGAAATACTCTCAGAATCGACCAGATTTTTGACGAATACAGACCCAATATCGTCTACCACGCGGCAGCGCATAAACACGTACCTCTTATGGAGGATAGTCCGGGAGAAGCGATTAAGAATAATGTATTCGGAACGTACAAGACCGCTAAGGCGGCGGATAAGTACGGAGTAGAGAAGTTTGTACTTGTATCCACCGATAAAGCGGTTAACCCGACTAATATTATGGGCGCTTCTAAGAGAATGTGCGAGATGGTAGTCCAGATGATGAATGAACAGTCGAAGACGGACTTTGTCGCCGTTCGCTTTGGAAACGTACTTGGATCCAACGGATCGGTAATACCTCTTTTTAAGAAGCAGATTGCGGCGGGAGGGCCTGTAACCGTTACTGACCCTAATATTATCAGATACTTTATGACGATACCTGAGGCGGTATCCCTAATCATGCAGGCCGGAGCTTACGCCAAGGGCGGCGAGATCTTCGTACTCGATATGGGTGAGCCGGTAAAGATTGTAGACCTTGCGGAAAACCTTATCAAGCTTTCGGGGTACAGAGTTGGGGACGATATCGAGATAGTATTTACCGGACTAAGACCCGGAGAGAAGATGTACGAAGAGATGCTGATGAAGGAAGAGGGGCTTAAGAGTACCGCCAATAACCTTATCCATATCGGAAAGCCGATTGACTTTGATAAGGATGAGTTTAAAAAGCAGCTTGAGGAACTTGATGTAATCAGCAGAGAAGAGCCGGAGAAGGTTAAGGAAACTGTAAGCAGGATAGTAACTACGTACAAGTACAATAAGCCACAGTAAATATTAAAAAAACTTAAGGGGATAATAGCAATGCAAAATTGCTATTATCCTATTTTTATGGTAATATAAATTAGTTAATTTGCGACTTGATGCCGGAGGGAATTAAGATTGAACAGCGAGAGATTAAGATACAGAGAAGAGAGAGAAATTGATCTTTTTGATATGTTTATAGAGGTACTTCTCCACTGGAGAGGACTGATTATCGCGATGGTAATCGGAGGGCTTGTACTTGGAGGGTACAGCTTTTACGGCTCGTACAAAGCGAACGCTTCGGCAAAGGCTGCGAAAGCAGCTGCTGAAGAGCAGGCTGCGAAAAGCGCAGAGGACAAAAAGGCTGAGGAAGAGCTACTGGCAGATGAGGCGAAGGCTTTGGAAGAAGCGGTAGCTGCTCTTACCGAGACCCAGATAGCGAATGTTGACAGTATAATCATACAGCAAAAACAGCTTCAGCAGGCCGAGAAGTACGCCGAAAAGTCTGTACTTATGAACGTGGACTACAACGAGGTTCCGAAGGCCGATATTACTTTCAAAGTAGAGGCAGAGGAAGGCAAAAGCTACGATATAGCAAAGGCTTACGAGGATATATTGACATCAGCGGAGATGTTTAAGTACGTTGCCGATAAATGCGGTATGGGTAGCGAGATATCGGAATGCATCGGGGTGGATAGCAAACAGGGAATTTATACCGGTAATAGCGTAAATAATTCTGTTAATACCGATGTCATAGGAATCTATATATACGGGAGTAGCGTAGAAAGCTGTGAGAGAATTGCAGATGCTTTCTGCGAATACGCTTCTGATAAAGCAAAGGATTTGCAATTAACTTTAGGCGAACATGTACTTTCTTTGGTAAACAAGTCGGTATCCGTGGTATATAGCAAGGATATATACGATAAGCAGATAGCTAATCAGAATACGATAATCAGTCTAAAAAAGACGATTGCCGCAGCGGTTGATGCACTTAAAGATGAGGAAAAGGCATATTACGAATTAAAGACTAATGCGGCTCTCAGAGAGAGCGAGGAAGCCGAAGAAGAAGCAGAAACTAAGCCTGAAGAAATAGTTGTTCCAAAGATAACCGTAGATAAAAAGAAACTTGCGATAGGATTAGTTGGCGGATTATTTGTATATGCTTTGATTATCTGCGTAGGATATATATTTAATGGTAAAGTTAAGGATTCTGATGATTTCGAGAGATTGTATGGTATCGCTAATCTTGGGAAGATTTACAGAGATTCGGATAAAAAGGGAATAACCAAAGCAATATATTCTCTTAAGAGGAGAGGAAGAAAAGCAATCGCTGTAGAAGAGGCTGAAAGAATAATTGCAACTAATGTGGCTACTGTAGTTGAAAACAGTGAGATTAAGACGCTTGCGATAATTAGCGGAAAATTTGATTCTAAAGGCTTATCTGAAAAAATAGGAGATTACTTAAAACGAAATGATAAAACAGTAGCAAGCTTTAATAATCTTTTGTATAGCAGTGATGAAACGGAGAAACTCAAAATATCAGATGCTGTTATTCTATTAGCAAAGCCTAATGCAACAAAGTATAATGAATTTTCTGAAATTGTTGATACATTGGATAATAGAGGAATAAAGATTATTGGCGGTGTGATGGTTTGATGAAAAAACGTTGAAATAGCAATTCCGAAGATTGCTTTGTAGTTATTTATATGCGTATTCGCAGAATAATAAATCAAAGATAGGTTGAAAAATGAGAATATTAGCAATATCGCAGTATGGATGGCCAGAACCGCACCCCGCACTCAACGTAATGGAAGAAATGGCAAAGCGTGGACACCATGTTTTAGCTGTAACAGGTATGCCCAATTATCCGATGGGTGATTTATATAAAGGATATGAAAAAAACAAAGTGGTTAAAGAACACCACAGTGGAATACACATCGTTCATGTCCCTATAGTACCAAGGAAACACAATCCGGTACATAGGCTCTTAAACTACCATAGTTATCCAGTAAATGCAAAAAAAGAAATACTAAAACTGTCAGATGATTTTGATGTTGTTTTTGCCAATCAATCTTCACCTGTTATGATGGTGGAACCTGCCATTGCGTACGCGAAAAAAAATCACAAAAAGGTTGTGATGTATTGTATGGATCTATGGCCGGCAAGCTTATGTGTCGGAGGAATAAAAAAGAATTCAGCGCTATATAAGTATTATTGGAAAAGGTCAAAACGCGTTTATTCTAACGTTGATGTTATCCTTGTGACGTCAAGAATGTTTAAGGATTACTTTGTTGAGGAATTTGGAATACCGAGAGACAAAATCGTATACCTACCACAGTATGCAGCAGCAGAGTATATAGATATACCCAAGGCTGATAAAAAGGACACTATAGATTTTGTGTTTGCAGGAAATGTGGGAAAAGCTCAGAATCTCGGGGTTGTACTCAGAGCAGCAAAGATTATTCAAGATGAGTATAGTGATAACCAGAGAAGAATACTATTCCATATTGTGGGAGATGGGCAAGAACTGGATTCTTTAAAAGCATATGCGCAAGAGAATCAGATTAACAATGTGATTTTTCATGGCAGGAAACCTTTGAAAGATATGCCGTATTACTATGCCTTAGCGGATGCGATGCTTGTGTCAATGTTGCCTGATCCGGTTGTATCGCTTACATTACCTGCGAAGATTCAAAGTTATATGGCAGCAAGGAAGCCTATAATAGCATGTGCAAATGGTGAGATTTGTAATGTAATAAATGACGCTGAATGCGGTTTTTGCGCCAAGGCTGACGATGAATTAGGACTAGTAAATGCAGTATACAAGTTTTTAAATGATCCAAATAGAGAACAATTTGAAATAAACTCTGCAAAATATTATGAACAATATTTTTCTGTTGAAAAATTAATGGATCAATTGGAAGAGATTTTAAAAGAATCATGTAATAGTTAGTCTTATATTAAGTATTAGACAATTTATAAGAGATTTGGAAAAATGAAAAAGTTATTGTTACATATTTACAATGAGACAGCCGGGACTGCAGGCGCATATATAGATCAGACACTACATGGATTAGATGAGTTTGATTGTGATGTAGAAGCACTTGTGAATTATTGGTATGGGTATAAGACTAAGGGAGCAGTACCTTTTTTTTACAAGTATTCTCAAAAAATGCCGAGTTCTCCCTTGCGAAGAATTGTTAGATATATTGAACTAAATAAAGATTGTCTTGCAACATACAAATATATTAAAAGAAAGAAAAACAACTATGATGAAATCGTAGTTGTGTTTTCGTTGCTAGCATGTTTTAAGCCAATATACAAAGTAATCAAGCGATTATCTAAAACAGAGGGGATTAAATTGGGGATAGTTATCCATGATGCAGTACCCTTTGAAGAAAAAGGAATTAGAAGTATACTCATGTGTAAGCAAGATGAAATAATAAGTAATGCCGATTTCTTTGTAGTGCATAATGACAAGACAGTTCATACAATCAAAAAGAGGTATCCAGATGCGCTATTTATAAAATATCGGTTTCCGCTTATGGATGTTAATCAGTTTGTTTCCAAAAGTAATGAAAAAAAAGAGCGTAGAAAGGATTATTTATTCTTATCCATAGGCGTAATTAGAAAAGAAAAGGGAATTCCAGTTTTACTTGAAGCCTGGAAATACGCAGAAGAAAACGATATAAAGGCTATGCTTGTTATTGCAGGTAAAAATACTTCTGGAGAAGAATTCGATTTATCAGGCTACAGTAAAGTTCAATATATTAATGAATATTTAGATGATGCTGAGTACTGTAGATTGATTGAATCTTGCGATTATGTTGTTCTACCATACATAGGGGGAACAAATAGTGGAATATTATCTACAGTATCATCTATGGGAAAACCTTGTGTAACAAGTGATATACCTTTGTTTAAGGAGATTCCCTATGTTAATGATGAGTTGATGTTTGAAAGCGGTAATTCGGAAGCTTTGGGTAAATTACTTGTTTCATTAGCATCAGCAAGTAGAGATGAATACGGTAAAAAGGTTGACTTCCTGACAGAAAGAACTGATAACTATAGACAGTTATTCTTTGATGAAATGAAGACGGAATATAGAAAGATAATAGGTAATGAACAAGATAGTAGCCAAAAGAATATCATTTGATTTTATTCTAAATATAACAGCATCACTAGTACTTACCGGGGTGATGCAACTGGTCGTATATCCGTTTTTAGCATGGAAATTTTCGGAAGAAAAATATGGTATTATACTAACAACTATGGGATTACTAAACGTGTTGATCTCAGTGTTCGGAACGACAATTAATAATGCCAGATTATTACAAAATAGTTTTTATGAAGACAATAATACAACAGGTGATTTCAATGTTATAGTTATATTATTTTCATCAATTTCAGCAGTTACATCATTTCTTGGGGTAAAGTTTTTTGTTGGACTATCAATTAAGGAATGTATTTTAGCAGCTATCTTTTGTTTTATTGGTACGTGGAATGCTTATAATTGTACTGATTTTAGGCTGAAATTAAATTTTAAGCGCATTCTATTGTTTAACATTGTTGGGGCAATAGGATATTTGATAGGTGTAGTCGCTTCTTATAAGACAGGTGAATGGTTATTTCCATTTGTCATATATCAGTTAGTGTCATGTGCTTTTTTGTTTTTGTATTCAGGCTTATACAAGGAAACATATAGGAAAACATTTCTTCTCTCAGATACTGTCAAAAAGATTATGATCTTGATGATTACAACCTTGTCTGGAAGTCTAATGACGTATCTGGATAGATTCTTGATATACCCCTTTCTGGGCCCGGATTCGGTTTCTACTTATGGCGTAGCTTCTTTTTTTGGAAAAGGCCTTAGCATAGTTATGACACCCATAGCAGGTGTTTTATTGGGGTATTATGCTCAAAAAGGGTTTGTTATGAATAAAAGAAGGTTTTGGTATACAAATTTGGTTGCCCTTGGATGTGGAGGAGTATTTATAGCAATCTCTTATTTCATAGCTCCATTTGTTACCGGACTACTATATCCAAAGCAAATTGATAGCGCAACGCCTTATATTTTAATAGCAAACTTAGCAGCAACAATAGGAGTGGTTACTGCTATGACACAATCTGCGGTCTTGAAATTTGCGCCAACTTGGCTACAGATAGTAAAAGAATTGATCTATGGAATTACTTATTTTGTTGTAGGAATATTAACAATCGATAGATATGGACTTTGGGGATTTTGTATCGCTGCCGTAGCTTCAGCTATAACTAAACTAATAAGTCTCTATATAATTGGAAATATTTTTATTGAAAAGAGTGAGATAAATGGTTGATTTTTCAAAAATATATTTGTTTAACCTTAATACCTATCTGGGAGGAGGGGAAGTATTAGCAATACGTATGGCGTCATATCTAAGAGAAAAAAAAATAGACGTTAAAGTAATTTGCTCTGCAGATAGCTATTTAGAAGAAACGTGTAAAGAAAATAAATTAGAATATATTTGTTGGCCATTACCTAATTACAGTGTTCTGTATATGGATAATGATGAAAAGAATAAGGTCTTAGAATTTTGGAATATTCTTGCAGATTCCGACAGAGGTGACAGATGCTTAGTGTTTTCATTTTGTATGAGGGACATTTATAATATCTCATTCATGAATCATAGAACGAAGTCGGGATATTTTATTAGTACCGGATGCTATCATCCGGATGAGATTTTTTACTTGGCAAGAAAAACTATATGGTCTAGATACAACCGAGCTATAAATAGAAGAATATATAAATCATACAATGATCATAATGCTATTCTATATATGAACCAATATAGCTACGAGAACACTATGGGAAAAAAAGTAAATGGAGATGGATCGAGAATTATTCCTCTTCCAATAGAGTGTTTGAATAATGTAGAAAGCGAGAAAGAAAACGATTTTTTCGGAAAGAAAAGAAATACAATAATATGCATAGGAAGATTTGTGGATTTCAAATATTATTCATTTTTAAATATAATTGATTTTTTGAAAGAACATGAAGATTACAAAGCGTTGATTGTTGGATATGGTCCATATGAGAGTCGGTTAAAAAAGTATGCAGAAACGGTGTCGGACAGGGTTACATTTACTGGTAAAGTGTCTCAAGAAGAACTTAGAGAATTGATCGCGTCGAGTGATATTGGGTATGCTATGGGAACGTCTGTTTTGGAGTGTGCGGCAGCGTCTAAACCAACTGTTATAGCATCAATGTTTTATCCGTCATTACGTTCGAAATCAATAAGAAAAGATAAATGTATAGGAATATTTGGAGATACAGGATCCTACGAATTGGGTGAAGCATCATATAAAACAAATTTTAACAGTTTGGAAAACGTGATGAATCTTATTGCGGAAAACTATGATAAGTACCGCACTTTATCAAAAGAATATGTGAAAAACTATTTTATAGATAGAGTAATGGAACAGTATACTAACATGTGGGATGAGACAGCTTTTTCAGGAGACGATTTACCGTATCTGTTCCCACGTGTTTCCAAAATGAGGTTTTGTCTTAAAAGATTTTTAATGAAGAGAAAAAGCAGACTAGTAAAAGATTAAAGAGTTTGAGGACATATAAATGGTAATTGTTCATATTTTAGCGTATTTCAAGGAAAATGTTGCATATCAAGAGAATTATCTTACTCGAGGTGAAGCAGAACTTGGACACGAAGTTCATATAATTACGAGTAAATGGGAATATGATTTTGGAGTTAATAGTTCTGCAAGAGAACATCCATTGGGTGATTCTGAATACAATGGTGTATTGATCCATAGGACTCCTATTATTTATGATATGAAAAAGAGATTCGTTATATTTAAGCATTTATATAAGGATTTAAAATCATTGAATCCGGATTTGATATTCTTCCACGATCACTCACCTGAGTTGCTGACATGCATACGATATGTAAAAAGACATCCGAAGACGAAATTGCGAGTAGATATTCATTCTACAATAGATAATTCGATGCATAGTCTATTCGGGAAACCCTATCATAAGATATTCTGGAGAGGAATTATACATTTTGCGATAAAGTATTATGATAAGGTCTTTTGTATTTGTCCCGAGTCCAGAGAGTTCGCGGAAAAGATTTATCATATACCACATGATAGAACGGAAATAATGATTTTACCGGGCGATGCGTCTCTACTTGAAAATTATGATAGCGCAAGAAAACAAATAAGACAACAGATGGGTCTTGATGATAACGATATAGCTGTTTTTCATACAGGTAAATTACCGCAAGAAAAAAGAACTTTCGAATTGATTGAGGCTTATAAAGAGGCGAAACTACCTAATACAAAATTGATAATAATAGGATATATAGAGGAAGAATCTAGGGATAGGTTTGATGCTGCAATAAAAGATGATAAAAGCATTATATATATGGGGTGGATGACTTCTGATGAGCTCAAACGACATCTGATAGGGGCGGACCTTTTACTTCAACCTAATGCATTTTCAAACACATATATCGAGGCGATGTGTTGTGCTGTACCGTTAGGCCTTTGTGATTCAGAATACACAAGAATTCTTCTTAGTGAAGGAAATGGATTCACTATTCACGAACCTACTGTAGAATGTATTAGAGAAACAATTAAAAAGAATATAAACAGAGAGAAAATTGATAAATATCGAGAGAAGGCTAAAAACTCGTCACATAAGTATCATTATTTAGAAATAGCCAGACAAAGTGTTTCATGAAATGGAGAGAATGAATTATGAAAGAAGAACTGTTGAAAAAAATAGAAGAAAAAAGCTTGATAACCGGTGTTGTTGGATTAGGATATGTAGGTCTTCCTCTTGCTGTTGAAAAAGCTAAAGCCGGCTTTCGTACTATAGGATTTGATGTTCAGAAAAGTAAGGTGGATTTAGTTAATTCGGGACACAATTATATTGGGGACGTTGTCGATTCTGAGCTCGATGATCTTGTGAAAAAAGGAATTTTATCTGCAACCAGTGATTTCTCTTTTGTAAAAGATGTGGATTTTGTCGCTATATGCGTTCCTACGCCTTTGGATAAGCATCAGGAACCTGACATAACATATGTAAAAAGTGCAACAGAAAAAATAGCTGAATATTTACATAAGGGGATGATGGTAGTACTTGAATCAACTACTTATCCCGGAACCACAGAGGAATTACTTAAACCAATTCTTGAGAAAACATCAGGATTAAAATGCGGAGAGGATTTTTATCTTGGTTTCTCACCTGAAAGGGTTGACCCGGGTAATCTGGTTTACAACACTAAAAATACCCCCAAAATTGTAGGTGCTATTGGTGAAGATGCAACCGAAGTAATTTCCGCTGTATATAGAGCTGTATTGGATGGAGATATTCATACAGTATCATCTCCGGCTGTAGCTGAAATGGAGAAAATATTAGAAAATACGTATCGAAACGTCAATATTGGACTTATAAATGAAATTGGTAGATTGTGCAATAAAATGGGTATATCTGTATGGGAAGTAATTGAGGCAGCAAAAACTAAACCGTACGGATTTCAACCTTTTTATCCCGGACCCGGCTTAGGCGGACATTGCATACCTCTTGATCCGTATTATTTGACTTGGAAGGCGCGAGAATATGGATTCCATACCACTTTGATAGAGAATTCTATGGTCATAAATGATTCTCAGCCTGAATACTGTGTGGAAAGGGCAATACATATATTGAATAAGCATAAAAAATCTATCAACGGTTCCGAGATATTAATGCTGGGAGTGAGCTATAAGAACGATATAGATGATTACAGAGAGTCACCCGCTATTAGAGTTATGGCAGAATTAAAGAGAGTTGGTTCGAATGTAAAATATTATGACCCATGGGTTCCTGAGTTTTCAAATATGTATGGATTAAGTGAAAAAGGAATCAAAGAATTAACACCTGAAATAGTTTCGAACGCGGATTTGGTTGTTATAACTACGGCCCATCATAACGTGGATTACGAGATGGTACAAAAAAATGCAAAAGTTATTTTTGATACCAAAAATGTTATGAAAGACGTTATGAGCAGAGATAATATAGAGGTACTTTAATGGACTTTTCTTATAAAGCATACAAGAGACTGATTCATAGCTTACAGCGGCATGGTTATATAATAGCTGATTATCACAATTGGAATAAGTTTGATAAATGCGCTATTTTAAGACATGATATTGATACATCAATAGAAAAAGCTGTAGAAATTGGGAAATTAGAAGCCTCATTAGGCGTTAAGTCTACCTTTTTTGTTTTATTATCTTCAGATTTTTACAATGTTATGACAAAGAAAAGCAGGGATGGATTAAGAGAATTATCCGATTTGGGGCATGAATTAGGATTACACTTTGATGAGACGGTTTATAAGTTTTCCAATTTGGATGAATTTAGGGTAGCAATAAAAAACGAAGCCGAGATCCTGGAAAAGACATTAGGGACAGAAATTTCAACTGTCTCAATGCATAGACCGAGCAGAGAAACATTGGAGTTAAATCTCTCCATACCTGGTATGGTAAACTCTTATAGTAATACTTTTTTTAGAGAATTTAAATACCTTTCAGATTCCAGAATGAATTGGAAGGAACCGGTTGAAGATATTATCGAATCAGAAGAGTATAATCATTTACATATTCTTACGCATGCTTTTTGGTATGATGATATTGATTCAAACATTCATGATTCTATAGCAAGAAATATTACATATGCAAAGTATGAAAGATACAGTAGTTTTTATCATAATATTTCAGCATTAGATTCAGTAATAGATAGAAATGAAATAGATAGACTATGACCGTGATTTACAGTGAATCAAGAATAGTATGGGTGTAGTATAAGAAAGAGGAAAATAGTTTGAGGAACGTATCGATCAAGGAAATAACAGATTTTTTACAGGAAAGAGACATAGAGTTTTCTGTTGAGGGAGATAAAGATGTATCAATACAGGGATTTTGCTCTCTAAAAAATCCTCAAAATAACTGCGTTACTTGGGTGAAAAAAGTTGACAATGAACTGTTGCCCTCTTTCATAGAAATGTATAGTGGGATTATTATTTCTCCATCAACGTTAAGCGACATTCCTAATAATAAAAATGTTGTGATTGTTACAGCTACGCCCAAAAAGTGTTTTTTTGAAATCGTGGAGAAATTCTATGGAAATAATATTGAACGAGGAGTAGCTAAGACTGCGATTGTAGAAGGCAAGATAGGAGAAAATTGTTGTATCGGAGAGAGGAGTTATATAGGTAAAGAAGTCAGTATTGGTAACAACACTATTATTGAGCCCGGCGTTAGTATTCTTAATAAAGTAACTATAGGAGATAACTGTATAATCCATTCGGGTGCAGTAATAGGGGGAGATGGATTCGGGTATTATTTTGATGACGATGACACTATTCACAAAGTACATCATTACGGTGGGGTATACATCGGAAATGATGTCGAAGTAGGCGCCAATACTTGTATAGACAGAGGAACAATAGATGATACTACAATAGGAGATAATTGCAAAATAGATAACCTTGTACATATAGCGCATAATGTTGTTATGGAACAGTCTGTTGCAATTAGTGCTAATGCGATTATTTGTGGAAGTGCATATTTAGCAAAGGGCGTTTATGTTGCTCCCGGTGGTATAGTAAAAAATCAGGTTAGAGTAGAGGGCAGAGGATTTGTTGGAATTGGCTCGGTTGTATTAAATAAGGTCAGTGAGGAGTCGGTTGTCGTGGGAGTTCCGGCAAAAGAGATAAGAAAATATAAAAAAGGGGATAAATGATTTTTTAGTTTTTTATTCTAGGTAAAACCTATCAAAAACGGAAATAGATATACGTAACAGAAAATTGAGATAAAACATGAAGATAATAGTTACTAATAAAATATCAAAGAGAAGACTACTAATACTTCTGGGTGTTGTTATTTACAAGTTGCTTGTTGACTTGGGATATGTAGAGTTGATGACGCCTATTTTTGGATATATGGCTCTAGAAACTAACATTAATATCGCAAAGAGTTTTGTTGGCTTTTTTGTTGTTGTAATTTTAGCTGCATTTATCAGATGGGAAGAAAATCGGTTTTCGGATCAAGCTTTACAGATTCTGTTTATAGTATCTATTGTGCCACTCAGCACTTACTATGCAATGAATGATAAATCATCTACTTTTTTTCTGTGTTGTAGCTTCTCATTTTTGCTCACTACTATTTTGACATCATATTCTATTTTTCCGAAACAGATAAAAATAAAAGGAATGTTTAATATGCCAAGGCTTTTTGCCGTAATCTACGTCTGCATTATATTGTTTTTTGGATATATTATTATTCGACAAGGGGTTGATTTCAGCTATTTAAATATTTTTGATTCAAAAAATATATATTCAGCTCGCCAGAATTATAATTTGCACTTAGGGACAGGTGCTACATATTTGTTTTCTTGGGGAACAAGAATAATAATTCCACTATTTGCAGGATATTTATTCTCTAAAAGAAAGATCTTTTTGGGGGGAGTACTAGTGGCTGTACAATTTTTAGTATATTTTGGAAATCCACATAAAGAGCTGATTTTGGGAATAGTAATGATGTTTGCAGTAGTTTTGTTTAGTAGAAAGATGTCACCAGGGAAGACTTTTATTTTCTTTGGAGGGTTTTCTATTATTCTTGCATTGTTATTAAATGGGATTGCGAAGTCAATAACGTTAAAGATTGCGGCACTATTATCTAGATTACTATATATTCCGGCAAGCTTAAAATTCTTGCATTATGAGTTCTTCAGTAGCAATCAAAAATTATGGTTTTCTGAAGGAAGAATAGGCCGGCTGTTAGGGATTAATTATCCCTATGATACTAGTGTGGGCATAGTTATAGGCAGACATTTTTTTTCAGTGGACTCTAATTGCAATACGGGATACTTGGCGTATGCTTACGATGATCTTGGATATTGGGGAATTGTATTAGTTTCAATAGGATTATTTTTTATACTAAAGATTGTTGATAGTTTTTTAGGAGAAAAGGCTAATATATGGGTAATTGCTGCTTTATTATATCCTGTGATTATGTTGAATGATTCCGCATTTTTATCATGGTTGTTGACTGTAGGAGTAATTTTTTTAATTGTTCTTTTGAAATTGTGTAAAGAGCAGTTTAATAGAAATTGCGAAATGAGATTGAAAAGAATTAAGAATTAGTTGATTTATTGGAGGGGTTTGGATGTTCAATACACCTATATTTGTTCTGTTATTTGTTTTAATACTTATAGTTTACTGGATTATTCGTAAGCCCTCAATCATGAGTACCACATAAGAAAAATCCCTACATTTCTGCAGGGATTTGAATAAAAATTTTGTTCTTTGTAAATTTAAGATTTTTTGTAAAGGCTCGGACATTCCTTCTGGACTTTT
>Ga0256405_10001224_pt1 | contig 72385 bp, 78 predicted proteins | sample RumenRJG_02DNA_FD_189096 | JGI IMG/M metagenome (GOLD analysis project Ga0256405, IMG submission 189096) | Bovine rumen microbial communities from Lethbridge, Alberta, Canada - RJG_02 | ecosystem: Host-associated > Mammals > Digestive system > Stomach > Rumen | place: Canada: Alberta...
TTTTTTCATACTCTAATCTCCTTCCGCCATGACAAATTCATGTCATAGTAATTTAATGCTTCTATATTATAGCAAGCTTTTTTAATAAATGCAAGTATTTTAATTATCTCTACCGAAAATTTTTAATAAATCAATAAAAATATTAATAAAATCTAAGTATAATTGTAAAGCACCATAGATTGCTAAATTTTCTTCTGGTATCATATTATATTCATACATTTTTTTAATTTTTTGGACATCAAACGCTATAAATCCAATGAATACAACTACTGAAGCAATAGCTATACCAAGTGAGAATGATTCGTTATTTACAAATATACTAATTATTCCCATTATTAGAATACCAATTATTGCCATAAATAAGAATGTTCCTAATTTTGTTAAATCAATTTTTGTAAAATATCCTAATAAAGCAAATATAAGCATAATAAGTGATGTAGCTAAAAATACATAAATAATTGATTCAATTTCATAAACAATAAATATTGATGAAAATGTTAATCCTGTTACAAAAGAATAAATTATAAATAATATTTTAGCGCTCGTAGCACTCATTTTTTGTATTCTAGCTGATAACCATATAACTAATACTAATTCTATGATTGCTAGTATAATTACTTTACTTCCTGTAAATATTTCTTCAATAGCTTCTGGATTATTAGCAATTAATCTACCAGTTACAAATGTTACTGCTAAACCAATAAACATCCATAAAAATACCTTAGACATTATTTTTGAACTTGTATTTTCCATAATTTCACCTCTTTATCATTATATCATTTAGAAAATATTTTATCAATGATATTTTCATTATTATTTATATCAATAAATATTATATTATATTCATCACAAATCGATTTTATTATCTTATTTACATATTTAAAATACTCATCATAAGATACACCTTTATTATTTTTATATCCAATTACATATATTTTTTCTTTACAGTATATTCTTATTAGTTTTAATAATTTTTCTATATCTTCTAGCACCTGATCTGTATATTCATATAATTCTTCTTTACTACTATTTATTTTATAATTTAAATCATTAATTCCTACATATAAAGTTAATATATCTGCTTTAATTAATGCATTTTGTATAGTTTGATTATTTACTTCTTTATTATTATTTATATCATTTATTAAATCAGTAGTACGATAATCTTTTTTTGAGAAAATATTTATATATTTTTCTAATTTATTATTACTTTTTAGTTTATGATAAATTTCTTTATTATAAGATAGTGAATTAGTTGTATCAATATTTAAATAATATATTTCTTTGTCTTGATTTGATAAATTTATTAAAAAAACAAATAATACTGTTAATACTAAAAACAAAAACATTTTTATTTTCATATAATCACCTACTTAATTATATTTTTATTATTATTTTTAATGCCTTGACATTATAAATATAATTAGATATCATATATTTAGTTTAGGAGGGTTAATATGAAGATAAGAACAAAAAAATATTTAGGTTTTTGCGTTGTTAATTATATTGCATATGATTTTCTTAATAAAACAATTCATAATAAAATAGAAAAAGATGGATATGAATATGTTAATAAAACTAAAAGTGTTGGTAATGAAATAGTTCATTATTCAACGGAAACTTTACTTTTAGCAACACCAATTATAAATTTATTAGCTACTACTGGATGTGCCACTACATTGTTAAATAAAAAAGTATACGAAGAATACAAAAGAAATTTATTAGAAAGAAAACATATTGTTGAAAATATAGATAAACCAAAGGTAAAAACTAAATAGTAGAAATACTATTTTTTTTATAAAAAAAAGAAGTATTATACTTCTTCTAATTTTATCTTAGCACCCACTGATTCTAATTTTTCTATTATATTTTCATAACCTCTTAAAACATGTTTTATTTCTTTAATAGTAGTTTCCCCCTCGGCAATTAAGCCTGCTAATACTAGACATGCACCTGCTCTTAAATCTGTTGCTTCTACAGCTGTTCCAACTAATTTTGTTTTTCCTTTAACTACTATTGTTCTATTTCTTATTTCGATGTTAGCTCCCATTTGATTTAAATATGGAACATTTTGAAATCTATTTTCATATATTGTTTCTTCCAATGAAGATGAACCTTCTATTTGAGTAAGAAGTGTTGTTATAGGTTGTTGTAAATCTGTTGGAAATCCAGGATAACCTAATGTTTTTATTTTAATTGGTTTTAAATTATCTGATTTAGAAATAGTGATATAATCTCTACCAATATTCATTTTAAATCCAGCTTCTTTTAATTTTGATGTTAATGATGAAATATGTTCTGGAATCATATTTTTAATTGTTAAATTTTCTCCTATTAAAGCACCAGCAATTAAATATGTCCCCGCCTCTATTCTATCAGGTATTACTTCTGTAAAACAGCTACCTAAATAATCAACACCTTCAATATGAATTTCACTTGTTCCTGCTCCTATAATTTTCGCACCCATTTGATTTAAAAAAGTAGCTACGCTTACTATTTCTGGTTCTTTTGCTGCATTTTTTAATATAGTTTCTCCTTCTGCCCTTGCAGCAACAAGCAATGTATTAATTGTTGCTCCAACACTTGGCATATCTAATTCTATTGTTGTTCCAATCAATCTATCTGCATCTATAGTAAATTTATTACCATCTTCTATTACTGTTGCCCCTAATGCTCTAAATGTTTTTAATGTTTGATCAATTGGCCTAGCTCCTATAGAACATCCTCCAGGAAAATACATTTCTACATGTTTATATTTACCTAATAAAGATGACATAAAATAATATGATGCTCTTAATTTTTTTGAAATTGTTTCCGGTATTTCTTTATTATGAATATTACGAGAATTAATAGTCATTAAAGAACCATCTCTTTTTACATCTGCTCCTAAATATTCAAGTATTTCATTTAATGCATCAATATCAGAAATATTTGGTATATTATCTATTTTTACCTCTTCATCTGAAAGTAATGAAGCAGGTACTAATGCAACTGCACTATTTTTTGCTCCACTTATATTTATTGTTCCACTTAATATATTTCCACCTTGTATCTTTATTTGTTTCATATACTCCTCCTACTTATTAGTATGATTAATTAGTCTAATTGCTACTAAGAACACTAATTTTATTTCTTATTACTTTTTTTATTGCTTTTTCACCAGAAGATATTATTTTTCTTGGATCATAAGCAGTACCATTTTCTAACAAGAATTTTTTTACTGCATTACTCCAAACTATTTGTAATTCTGTATTTATATTAACCTTACATATTCCAGCATTAATTACTTTTTTTAATGTTAAATTATCTAATCCTGATCCACCATGCAATACTAATGGAATCGAAATATCTTTACTTAATTTACTACATAATTCAATATCCAAATTTGGTTTTGATTTATAAATACCATGTACGGTTCCTATTGCAGGTGCTAATGAATCAATATTGGTTTCTTTAACAAATCTAATTGCTTCATCTACATCTGTATAATTTGTATCACCTATATGACCTAGTTCAGCCTCAACGGATACTGAATATTTTTCTGCATATTCAACTACTTTTTTAGTCATTTTAATATTTTCTTCCAAAGAATATAAAGATGCATCTATCATTACAGATGTAAATCCATCATCTATTGCCTGTTTACACATTTCTACACTACTACCATGATCCAAATGTATTACAACAGGTACTTTTATTTTTAGTTCTTCATCTAAAGATTTTACTAAATTAGCAACTGTTTTAGTACCACCCATATATTTAATTGCACCTTCGCTAACCCCTAATATTACAGGTGAATTATTATTATTACATTCTTCTAATATATATTTAGTCCACTCTAAATTATTAATATTAAAATGTGGAATAGCTATTTTATTTTTTTTAGCTTTAATAAGTATATCATTTGAATTTACTATCATAAAACCACCTACTATAATTATATATTTTTTTTATACAATTGTAAAGTTATACAATATAGATTAGTCCAATAAATACAAGGATAATTCCCCCAATTATTGTAGATACTTTACCAATTATGCCATTTACTTTTTTACCAATTATTAATCCAAAATATGTAAATATAAAACTTACTATCATGCATATTGTTGTAGATACTAAAACATTTGGATATATAGTTTTAATACCAAGTCCTAAAGAAAAACTATCAATACTAACAGCAAATCCAAATATAATCATTTCAAATATATTTATTTTTTTTATTTTTTCTTCTTTAAATGATTCCAGTATCATTTGTAAACCAATTATAAATAATACTATAAATACTATTATATTTGGATTTATAGGTATTATTTTAAATATTTTATCACCTACATAAATTCCAATTCTAGGCATAAAAAAATGAAATAAGCCTACTATTAATGATTGTAGTATTATTGTCTTTTTTTCTAAATTTAAAGTTCCATATACTAAAGATAATGAAAAGGCATCCATACTTAAACTTACCGCTATTACAAGGATTGCTAACATAAAAACACCTCTAATTAATAATATTAGAGGTTTAATCATTTATACTAAAAATATTTATCTAATAGTTCTTTTACAAAGAACTTATAATTATTATTATCTTCTTCTATTAAACATAATGGTGGGAATAAAACACACCACCAATTTTTACCATTTCCTTTTCCTAAGGTAATTACCAATGATTCATATAATCCTTCATTATATGTTATACCATTATATATTTTATTTGGAAAATAATTTTCACCATAAATAATAGTATAATTTAAATTATAATTTTCTTTTTCTAAATAATCATTTATGTAATTATTTAAATAATTGATATTGTCTTTTATTATTTTTTTTGCTTTATTTATATCTTTAGTATTACCAATTAATTCTGTAATTTTTTTATTAATTTCAACACTTAATTTCATTTTTATTTGTTGATCATATTCACTATTACTATTTGCGATTATTCTTAATCTAATTGCTTCTTTCGGTATAGTTATTTCTTTTGATTTAACATTTGATATAAATAAAAGGTATGATAATATTAATAAAATAAGAATCTTTTTCATAAAAAAATTGCCTCCTATTTAATAATGGCAATTTTATATATAATTATTCATTATTTTTTTAAAAATAGCAAAGCTACAATAGCAAGAACTACACCAACTAAAGCAGTTGATAAAAATAGTGCACTTGCTTTAAAATATTCAATTTTTGTATTTTCCTTTTTTACAGGTTTCTTTGTTGATTTTGTTGTTTCTTTTTTTACAGGTAATATTATTTCTTCATCTTCTTCATCTATGTCTTTTAATTCATCATAATTTCTATCTGTTCTTGATTTATATTCTTTTATTTCTTCTTTTTCTTCTTCTTTAGCTATTTTCTTTAAATCAATATCTTTTACTTCATCATTTTCATCAATATATTTTAAATCAGATAGCCATATTCCTTTTATTTTTAGTTTATTATAGTTATTAATTAAATAGTTTAATTTATTTTGGTCTTCTTTAGATTTATTAGCAATTTCTTCTTTATAATCTTTAACATCATCTAATGTTATTATAATATCTTTATCTTCTTCTTTAAAATAATCTTCTACAGCTTGTTCCCTTTCCTCAGGACTCATAGTTGTTAAACTATTTAAAAACTTATTTGCTTCTTTATCTTTAATAGCTATTTTTTTCATATAACTCAATAGGTTTTTTTCATCACTATTAAAAACCATAGTCATACCTAGTTTTGTTTCTTCATCATATCTATTCATTAAATCAACATACAATTTTAAATTATCTTTTTCCATCATACCACCTACTATATTATACTAAAAAAAAAACTTTTTTTAAAGTCTTTTTTATTATATTGTTGAAGTTGTACCAATTCCTATTGGAATTCCTATTACATACCATAATACAACAAATAAAATCATAACTAAACTTAACATTAAAATTACTGGTAATATTAATTTAAGTGTTCCAAATAAACTTATTTGTTGTTTTTCATCTTTTCTATATTTTTCTAGGAATGCTATCATTATAATAAAGTAAATAAAGAATGGTGTTATACATTTTCCAATTCCATCTGCCACCTTAAATATAAATTGTGTAAAATCTGGAGTTATGTTTGCTCTCATAAATAATGGTATTACAGTTGGTGAAAGTAATTCCCATTTAGTTAATGTGCTTGGTATTAATATACTCATTAATATAACTACAAACATAAATATTATAATTAATGGTAATCCTGATAATGATACTGAGCTTAAGAAGTCTACTAAGTTTGAACTTATTACTACTCCTATATTAGTCCAATCAACAATTGATATCATTACAGATGTAAAGAACATTAATACAAATACAAATCCAAGATTTTCAAAACTTTTTGATAACCCTAAACTATACTCATGACTATTTTTAATATTTTTAGATATTTTTCCATACACAAATCCAGATGCCATCATAATGAATGTTATAATAAATACAATTCCTTCTCTAAATGGTGAATTACTACCAAATAGTTTTTCTATATAGCTTTTACTATTTGTATCAAGTAATATTCCAGCACCTGGTAATTTAATATCTAATATCATATATACAACAAGTAAAATACCTATTAATGCGGTTACACTTGCTAATATAAATCCTTTTTTTGATATATTTAATTCTTCTTCTTCATTTATTTGTTTCTTAGGAAATTTAGTAAATAAGAATCTTTTTATTACCATTGTTCCAATAAATGTTAATAAGAATGTTAAGAATATCATAATATAAATATTTGAAAATAAATGATATTCATAACTTTTATCAACATCTAATGTTGCAGCATTTTGTGTTAACATACCTAATTGATAATCATCATAATTAAATATTAAACCTGTTCCATAACCCAATGTAATACCAATAAATACTGTAAGAATTCCTAATATTGGATTTCTATTTAAGTATTTATACATTAAAGCAATAAATGGTATCAAAAACATATAACTATATTCACCAATAAATGATGATATAATACCTAAAAATAAAGTAAAGAATACTACTATTTCAAATTTAACATTCTTTAATTTAAAGAACATAGCATTTAATAAACCACTTTTTTCTAGTATACCTATACCTACTAATGATATAACAAGTATAGCAAGTGGTTTAAAATTAATAAAGTTAGTAACAACATTACCGACAATATATTTAATACCATCAATACTAATTACATTTTTAACTACTACTAATGAAGTTTCAAGGTTTCCATTACCAATATAAGTTTTATTTCCTTGAAATCCTATTAATGATAAAACTAAACTAGCTATTGAAATAATAATAGTTAATGTTAGTAATGTAGATACTGCTCCTCTAACATTTTTTTTCTTATTTTTTTTCATAATTCCTCCTACAAATCTATAACTTTCTTAAGTTTTTTATTAAACTCTATTCGAGGCATCATTATACTTCTACCACAATTTTTACATTTAATTTTAATATCTGCACCTACTCTAATAATTTCCCATTCATTTGTTCCACATGGATGAGGTTTTTTCATTATTACAGTGCTTCCTAATTTATACTCTTGCATTATGTACCACCACTTGATTATAAGGTATATTTATATTATTTTTATTAAATTCTTGTTTAACATGTTTTAAAATAGTTCTTCTAACATCATATTGTTTCATAGAATGGGTTTTAATTCTTAATCTAAAATTAATTGAAGAAGAATCTAATTTTTCTATTCCTAATAAATCAGCATCCAATACTTCTTCATTAGTTTTTAATTCTTCTTGTAGTATATTATTTAGTATTGTTTCAACTTTTTCTATATTTTCATCATATGAAACAGGAATATCAATAAATTCATATGCATCATCTAAACTATGATTAATAACTGATGTAATATTACTATTGGATATTATTTCAATATCCCCATTAATTGCTTGTATTTTAGTAGTTTTAAGGCCTAAACTAATAACTTTACCTTTAAAATTACCAACTGTTATTGTATCTCCTACAGCATAAGCATTTTCAAATATAATTGAAAAACCAGCAAGTAGATCTTTTAAAGTATCTTGGAATGCTAAACCTGCTACTAATCCAGCAACACCTAGTGAAGCAATAATTCCTTTTGTAGAAATGTTATATACTTCTAAAATTGATAAAGCACATAGTATTAAGATAATATATTTTAATATATTGTTAATTAAACTACATAAAGTTTTTGCTCTTCTTTTATCAATTTTATTTATTCTTAATCGGAATACCCTTTTTATTGAACTGCTTATTACTAAATAAATAAGTATGCCAACTATTATAATAACTATTGGATAAATAACCTCTTTAACTAATACAGCATCAAGTATTTCTCCCATATATTACTCCTTAACATTTAAAACTTCTAATATTCTATTTAAATCAGCATTATTTGTAAATGATATTTGAATTTTTAAATCCTTAATTTTTACCTTTGTATCTAATTTATCTCTTAACATTTCTTCAACATATTTATATTCATTTGATGTTTCTTTTTTTATTATAGGTTTTTTCTTCTTTTCTTCTGTACCTAAATCTTCAATATCACGAACAGTAAGTGATTCTTTAACTATTTTATTTGCTAGTTCAATTATTTTGTCATTATCTTCTAATTTACTTAACATTCTAGCATGTCCCATAGTAATATTTCCTTGTATTACTTGTTTTTGTACTTCTTTAGGAAGTCTAAGTAATCCTAAAATATTTGTAATATGGCTTCTACTTTTACCAACTCTTTTTGATAATTGTTCTTGAGTTAAATCGAGATTTTCTATCATAGATTTATACGCTATTGCCTCTTCTATTACATTTAAATTTTCTCTTTGTAAATTTTCTAAAAGAGCAATTTCCATCATTTGCGAATCAGTAAAATCTCTTATAATTGCTGGTATTGTTTTAAGTCCAGCTAATTTAGAAGCTCTATATCTTCTTTCACCAGCTATTATTTCATAACCTTTAATACTTTTTTTAACAATTATAGGTTGAAATACGCCATGTTCTTTTATTGATTCAGATAATTCATTTAATGCTTCATCATCAAATACTTTTCTTGGTTGATATGGGTTTGGTCTTAAATCATCTAGATTTAATTCAACAATTTCTTCATTTGTTGAATTTTCATATATAGTTTTTTCCATTTCTTCTAAATCAAGATTTTCACCATTAAATAATTGTTCTAATCCCATACCTAGGGCTCTTTTTTTAGTTTCCATTTCTATTAATCACTTCCTTAGCCAAATTTATATAAGCTTCTGTTCCCCTACTATTTGGATCATATTCTAAGATTGGTTTACCATGACTTGGTGCTTCTGAAAGCTTAACTAATCTTGGAATAATTGTATCATATACTTTATCCGTAAAATAGCTTTTTATTTCTTCTACTACTTCTAATCCTAAGTTAGTTCTAGCATCTAACATTGTTAATAATACTCCTTCAATACCTAATGTTGGATTTAATTTTCTTTGTGTTAATCTAATCGTATTTAACAGTTGCATTATTCCTTCAAGTGCGAAGAATTCACATTGTACTGGAATTATAACAGAATCAGATGCTGTTAAAGCTAGCGTATTTAATTCTCCTAATGTTGGAGGGCAATCAATTAAAATATAATCAAATACTTCCTTAGCTTGATCCATATATTTTTTTAATTGACCTTTACTTGAAAAAGATGGATCTTTTCTTGACATCTCATTTAATTCATATATAACACCAGCAAGGTTAACTGTAGCTGGAATAATATACAAATTTTTAAATTTAGTTTTAATTATAGATTCTTGTAATGTTGCTTCATCTTTTAAAAGTTCATATAAACTTTTATCATAATCTTTTTTGTTAATTCCTAATCCTGTAGTTGAATTTCCTTGCGGATCTAAATCTATTAATAACACTTTTTTCTTTAATGCACCTAGTGAAGCTGCTAAATTTATACTGGTAGTAGTTTTACCTACACCACCTTTTTGATTAACTAAAGCAATAACTTTACCCATACTATCACCTTCTATTTACACTATATATAATTTTATCATATTTTTAATTTCTTTTCTACCTTTATTGATAAATTAATAATTAAAATCTCTATTATTAAAATAGAGATTTATATTACATTTAATTCTTTTAAATTATCCATTATCAAATCAATAGTGGTTTCTATAAATTTATGTACATTTTTCATATTAAAAACCATATCTTTATGTACTTTAGTATTTTCTATTATTTCACCAGCTTTATCTACTATTAAAAATAATTTATTCATTGGTATTTCAGTTATTATATTTTCAATTTTTGGTATTTCATTATAAAATATTTTTAAATCTAAATTATAATCATCTATTAGATTTATATTTAAATTTGTATAATCATTATAAATATATTGTAATGCCATTCTTCCTTCACATTTTACTACTGTACCATCTAACTTTGTAATCATATCTTCTGTCCATATTTCTGTTAAAAAATACTTGAACCATAAATAATCAGTAAATAAATGAATATAGTATCCTAATACAAAATCATCATTTATTTTATTTTTGTATTTTTTTAAAAATAAATCTAAATCAGGAATACTATCTGATTCAGTTTGATCATTTACAAAATGTGTAATTCTTTTAGATTCTCCAATTAATTTTGAAATATCTGGAGCAATTGTACCAATTAATAATTTAGATTTATCTCTATTTAATTTTTTATTCAATTCACTTGCGACTGCAATATGAATCATTGATGATGCCATATTATCACTTCCCTATATATTATATCAAAAAAAGAACTAGTCTTCTAGTTCTTTAATAATATTTAACTGTGTTTTTGATTATATTGTCTACTATCATTTATTTGCATTACTATTACTTTATCTCTTTCTATATCCATAAATAACATATATGGCTCTATATTTAATGCTTTTGCTATCATTTCAATTTTAGGAATCGTGGGACAATGTAATCCCCTTTCTACATCAGTTAAATATCTTGGACTTAACTTGCATAACTCTGCTAATTTTTCCTGAGATAAGTGATTTAAATATCTATAATACTTAATATTATAAATCAATAAATCTTTTAAGCCTCTAAATTTACAGCTCACATCACACCTCCATTATAAGTATGATATTATTTACTGCAAAATATTCACACGAACTATTTACTGCAAGAAAATTTTATTATATAATCAAATTAGAAAGGAGTATACTATGAAACAATGTAAATATTGTAAAGAAATTATAGCCAAAAAAGCTAAAATATGTCCTAATTGTGGATGTAAATCAGGAATGCCTACTATTATTAAATTACTAATTGTTGTAGGAATCATAATCGCATGTATTGGAGGTTGTGCTGCTTCATTTGACAACGCAGTTAAAGAAGTAAAAGATTCTTATAAAGATTTAAATGGAAAAACTAAATTTAAATTAAATGAATCTTTTGAAAATAGCTACGAAAAAATTACAATGACAGAATATAATACAGATTTTAAAGATTACAATACTTATCTAAAGCCTTCTAGTGGAAATAAAGTTGTAATGTTAAAATTTGAAATTGAAAACACTAATGCTGATAATGATGATTTAATAGTTAGCTCTACTGAATTTAAAGTATATGCAGATGGTGTTATTGTTGACTCATTCTATGGTGCTGATGATAAATATAAAGATCTTGATTCATTTGCATCAATCAGTAAAGGAAAAAAAGCTGTTGGTTATGTTTTCTACGAAGTCCCAAAAAATACAAAAGAAATTACTGTTGAATATAATGCAAATTTTTGGGTTGATGATACAACTATTGAATTTATTGTTAAATAAAAGAACTAGTCTTCTAGTTCTTTTATTAATTCTTCTTTATTCATTTTAGAATAACCTTTTATTTTTTTCTCTTTTGCTAATTCTTTTAATTCATTTAAACTTAAATCCTTTAAAGATGCTTCTTCAAAATCACTTTTATCTACTTCACCATCTTCATCAGGCATACATCCATTTTCAACTAAATATTTAATTTGTTCTTTTGTTAATGTTTCATATTCAAGTAAAGTATTAGCAATTAAATCTAATAATTTTCTATTTTCTTTTATTATTTTAGTTGCCTTTGCATAACATTCATCAATTATTTTTCTCATTTCTTGGTCTATTTCATATGCTACTTGAGATGAGAAATTACGACTCTTATTATAATCTCTACCTAAGAATACACTACCTTGTTGTTGTTCTAATTGAATTGGTCCTAATGATGACATACCATATTCAGTAACCATAGCTCTAACTATTTTAGTTGCTTTTTCAAAGTCATTATGTGCTCCTGTTGTTATTTCACCAAAGACTAATTCTTCAGCTATTCTACCACCAAGTAATCCACATACTGTTTCTAATAATTCTGTTTTAGTAGATAGGAATGTTTCTTGTTTTGGAAGCATTAAATTATATCCTCCAGCATCCCCTCTAGGTATAATTGTTACTTTCTGTACTTCATTAGCACTTTCTAATTTTATACCAAGTACAGCATGTCCTGCTTCATGGAAAGCTACAACTTGTTTTTCTTTTTCTGTATATTTTTTACTTACTTTAGCTGGACCCATTAACACTCTATCATGTGCTTCATCAATTTCAGCCATTGTAATAGCTTTTTTATTTCTTCTAACAGCAAGTAGTGCTGCTTCATTAAGTAAGTTTTCTAGATCAGCTCCACTAAATCCAACTGTTCTACTAGCAATATTTTCTAATTTTACACCTTTAGCAAATATTTTATTTCTTGCATGTACTTGAAGTATTTCTTCTCTACCTTTAACATCTGGTAGAGCGACTTGTACTTGTCTATCAAATCTTCCTGGTCTTAATAATGCTGGATCTAATACGTCTGGTCTATTTGTAGCAGCTATAATAATAATACCTTCGTTAGCTCCAAACCCATCCATTTCTGTAAGTAATTGGTTTAAAGTTTGTTCTCTTTCATCATGACCTCCACCTAAACCAGTTCCTCTTTGACGTCCAACTGCGTCTATTTCATCTATAAATATTAAACATGGTGCATTATGTTTTGCTTGTTTAAACATATCTCTAACACGAGATGCTCCTACACCGACAAATAATTCAACAAAATCAGAACCACTTATAAAGTAGAATGGAACATTTGCTTCTCCAGCAACAGCTCTAGCTAGTAATGTTTTACCAGTACCTGGAGGACCAACTAATAATACTCCTTTTGGTATTCTAGCACCTAATTTTTGGAATTTAGCTGGTGCTTTTAAGAAATCTATTAATTCTTGTACTTCTTCTTTTTCTTCTTTTAATCCTGCTACATTATCAAATGTAACTTTATTTTTATCTTCACTTAAACGAGCTCTACTTTTTCCAAAATCCATTGAACTATTAGTAGATTTCATTTGTCTAGATATAAAGAAGAATGCGATTAAAGCAAATAATAGAATTGGTCCGACATTTACTAAAATAGCAAGTAATGTACTTGACGACGGATCAGCAGCTGTTTTTATTTCAAATGTATTTAACTGTTCACCTTGTATTATTTGTGACATTACTTCTTCTGCTAGTGGTGCTCTTACAAAGAAACTTTCTTCTTCTTTATAATCTTTTAATTTACCACTTATTTCATATACTCTAGCATTGCTTTTTGGAGTAATCTTAATATTTTTAATATCTCCACTATTCATATGACTAATGAATTTATCATATGTTAAATAATTTATTTTTTTATTATTCGCACTTATAAAATAAAGAATAGCTACCATAATAAGTAAAATTGCTATATATGGAGTTAATCCTTTTTTTACTGATTTTTTATTCATTTTATTCCTCCTCTATGTAGTACTTAAGTATTATATCACATTTTTCTGTTTTTTGCTTATCAAATTTAGATTTTTTAAGTCCAGGTAACCAAACTATAGTGTCATTTGAATCTACTACAATAGGCCACATATTTCTTTTTTCTATATCAATCTTTTTATCTATAAATATATCTTTTATTTTTTTACTTCCATTTAAATTTTTAATTTCTATTTTGTCTCCATCTATTCTGTTTCTAATATATAATGGTAGTTTTATATCTGATTTATTTAATCTACATATATAATTGCTATTATTATCTGAAGAATCAATTATATCTATTTTATATCCATTAGGTAATTTGTTTGTTTGTGTTAATTCTATATTATAATTAATTATATTATTATCATCATATTTAAACTCTAAATAATCATATTTTTTTATTAATTTAATATTACCAGGTAAATCAATAAATGTATTTTTTTTATCCGATTCTATTAAATCTAGTATTAATTCTATATGATTATCTGTAATATTAGTTAATTCTTTATCATATTTTTCTTCTAAAATATAATAAATAACATTTATTTTAATTACATGCTCTAATTTATTAAATTCAATAATATTTATTTTATTATTATGATATATTTTATTAATTATTTTTTTTGTTTCTTTTTTAATATAATTATCATATTCTTGTAATAAATTACTATATTTTAAAAATTTTAAATGTACATTTTTATTTTCCTCTTTTAATTTAGGTAATATATTTTTACGATATCTGTTTCTAGTATGTTCTTCTTCTAAATTAGTATAATCTGTATAATATTTAATATTTTTATTTTCCAAATATTCAATTATTTCTTTTTTTGTTGTTTCTATTAATGGTCTTAATATTGTGTAGTTTTCTTTTTCCACTACTTTAGAAAAACCACTATATCCTCTTAATGTAGAACCTCTAACAATTCGCATTAAAATAGTTTCCATTAAATCATCACCATGATGAGCTGTTAATAAATATTTAGCATTATATTTTTTTATTAATTCCTCAAAGAAATTATATCTTTTATCTCGTGCTTCACTTTCAAAATTATCATTACTATAATCTTTAATTTTATATAATTCAAATATTATATTATTCTTTTTACAATATTCTTCCACATATGCTTGTTCTTCATTTTGACCTGTTCTTCCTGTATTATGATTTACATGAGCACATATAATATTAATGTTTTTTTCATGTTTTAGTGATATTAATGTATCAAAAAGAGCCATAGAGTCTGGACCTGCTGAAACAGCAACTACTACGGTATCATTATCATTTAACTTATTTTTTAAATAATTATAAGCTCTTTCCATCAAATCACCTGAACGTTATTTTATAATAAATTTACTTACCAATCAATAGGTTTTATGTTATTTTTTAATAAAAAATTATTGGTTTTAGAAAATGGTTTACTACCAAAGAAACCACGATTTGCAGATAAAGGTGAAGGATGTACACTCTCTATTATTAAATGTTTTTTATTTTTTATTAATTCCTTTTTGCTTCTAGCATAACTTCCCCATAGTATAAATACCATAGGTTCTTCTCTTTCTCCTAGTAATTCTATTAATTTATCAGTAAATATTTCCCATCCTTTACTTTTATGAGATAAAGGACTATCTTTTACAACTGTCATAATTGAATTTAAAAGTAATACTCCTTGTTTAGCCCAATCTGTTAAATCTGTTTTTGTCCTTTTAATACCTAAATCATTATTTAATTCCTTAAAAATATTTAATAGAGATGGTGGAATTTTTACTCCTTCAGGAACTGAAAATGAAAGTCCATGTGCTTCATGTTCTCCATGATATGGATCTTGTCCTAAAATTACGACCTTTACCTCATCATAATCAGTATATCTTAAAGCATTAAAAATATTTTTATATTCAGGATATATTATTTTATTTTTATATTCATTTTTTACAAATATACCTAAATCTTTAAAATAATCCTTTTTCATTTCATCTTTAAGCATTATATCCCATTTCTTATTAATCATAATACCACCACTTATATTTTAATATATTTTTAAATATTTAACAACAAAAAAAGTAGTAAATTATACTACCTTGTATATGAATCTTCTTCATCATTTTCTATAACTGGTATTATTTCTTCTTCAGTTACTTCTACAGGTATAGAATATTTACCTTCTGGTAACATCGAAACATCTATATTTTCATCTACAATTATCGGTTCACTATTTATTGCTCTACATAATCCAAAAGCAAAATCATCAAAATAAATATTATTTTGTGGATAATTTTTGTTTATTTTCAAAAATCTATCTTTAGTTTCTTCAACAGTAATTTGAGACTCTTCTAAATTTTTATTATCAAAAGAACAGTAGCCTAACCAATGATAATAATAAGCTAAAATTTCAGGAGATTTATCTAAGCCAAGTCCTTTAAGAAACTCCATAAAAGAATCAATATCATCCACTTTACCATTATAATTATTAATTTTATCAATTATTTTTTGAATTGCTTCTTGATTACAAGAATCCCAATAAATATGATATACATCTAGTAATTTTTTATTTAATATAGATTTTTTTATTTCAATATTTTTATCATCCATTCAATCACCCAATTTCATTATAAACTAAAAATAATAAAAAAAAAAATAGACTATAATCTATTTTATTTAAATTTTACATTTATTTACAATATATTATTAGCTATATCAATAAATATATCTATATCTAATTGTTCTGCTCTAACAGATAAATCATAGTTATATTTTTTTAGTATTTCTTCTATTTTATTTAAATCATATTCTTTTAAATTATTACGTAGTGTTTTTCTTTTTTGAGTGAATGAATCTCTTACTAATTTAAAGAATAACTCTTTATTATTTAATTCAATTTTTTCTTTCTTACTAAATTCTACTACTATACTATCTACATTAGGTTTAGGTAAAAATACATTTTTACTTATATCCAATACTTTTTTAACATTAAAATAATAATTTAAATATATAGATAATGAAGAATAATCTTTTGTACCTGGTTTAGCTTTAAATCTATCTCCTACTTCTTTTTGTACCATTAAATCCATTTTATCTACATCAATACCATCTTCAATTATTTTAACAATTATTGGTGTAGTTATATAGTATGGTAGATTTGCGACTACATACAATTTATTATAATCATGATTTTTTAATTCATCTATTACATTAGCCTTTAAAAAATCTTCATATATTATTTTAACATTAGTACAATCTTTTAATGTTTCATTAAGTACATCTTTTAATGTTGTATCAATTTCATAACATAATACTTCTTTAGCAGATTGTGCTAATTTATATGTTAATGAACCTGCTCCTGGACCTATTTCTATTACTAAAGTATCTTTATCAATATTTGAAACATTAATTATACTATTTATAATATTTTCATCTACAATAAAGTTTTGTCCAAACATTTTTTTTAAATTAAAGCCATGTTTTTCTAATAATTCCTTCATTTTTATTGGTGAATAATTCATAAAATCACATCCAATAGTATTATATATAATATTTTATATTTTTACAAGAAAAAAGATATGATTACCAACCATATCTTTGTACTTCAAATTTTATATTATGGCCTGTCAAATTATCTGATCCTGCCATTGCTTCTGTTGAATATGCCAAATCCATCCAAACATTTCCATTTGCCCATGCTTTTCTCATTGATCCACCAGTATCAAGTACAACAGCATTAAATGGTTGTTGTCCTTCTTTAGTAACAGTAATTATTGTTCCACATCTAAATTTAGAAGTAGCAGCAGCAAGAATTCTTACTTTACCATATTCACTGTCATTATAATATATTCCATTTGTTTTTAAACTAAATGTACCTTTTTCTTTAGTACGACATGCCAAATTACCATATCCACTACATCCAGCACAATCAGGCCCATATCCAGTTAAACGACCAGTAAATGTTTCAATAGCAGATTGTTTTGAAACATTATTTACTTCTTGATTAGCAACTGGAGCTTGTGCTATCTCTGTTTTTGGTTGCGCTTTTGGAATGATATTTGTTTTATTTGTAGTTGTTTTCTTTTTAATTGGAGTAGCCTTTTTTTCTTCCTTTATAACTACCACATTAACAGCATATTTATCTTTATTTATTAATTCATTTTGAGCTACATTTTCTCTTTCTGCGTATATAGTTATATTAAAAAATGAAATTAATGCAATAAATAGCATTCTTAAGAATTTAATAATTATTTGTACTAAATATAAATTCATATTTTCACCTCTTAAGATATCAAAATAATATCATTATTTTATCTTTAAGTCAAATTGTGAAATAGCATTAGTAGTTGTTATTTTTTTTACTTCTTCTAAACTAATATTTTTCATATTAGCAATATATTCTGCAACATATTTAGTATTTGCTGGTTCATTTTTTGTTCCTCTTAATGGTTCAGGAGCAAGAAAAGGACTATCTGTTTCTAATAATATGTTTGACATATCTAAATATTCAACAACTTCTTTTAATTTTTTACTGTTTTTAAATGTTAAAACTCCACCTATACCAAATTTCATATGTGGATTTATTTTTAATAATTGTTTTGCTACCTCTAATGAGTATCCATAACAATGCATATCCATTTTTATATTTGGATATTTTTTTAATATTTCTAATGTATCTTCTGCTGCATCTCTACTATGTATTACAATAGGTAAATTATATTTTATAGCTAATTCTATTTGTTTAATAAAGGCATCTTTTTGTAATTCAGATTCTTCTTTACCATAATGATAATCTAATCCTATTTCTCCTATTCCTACTATTTTTTTATTTTGTAATAATTTTTCTAATTCTTTTAATGTATTTTCATTAAAATCTTCTAATTCAGTTGGATGAAATCCTATTGTTCCATATATATTATCATATTTTTTAGTTAATTCATCTACTTCATATGAAGATTTTAAATTGTCAGCAGAAGCAATCATTATATTACCATCCATATGATGTATTATTTCTTCTAAATTTGGGTAATCATTTTTTTCTAAATGACAATGTGTATCTACAATCATTTTAATCACCAAAAAAATTATACCATATTTTGATATAATTTTCTATTTTCGACATATTAATAAATATCTTATTAAATAAATAATTATAAATGATAAATATAATATATCCTTAATATCTCTATCAATTATAAAACTACCTAATACTATTATGCTTAAAATTGATAAAAATGTTACAACACACTTCATCTCTTTAGCATTTTCACTAGGCATAATTTCATCCTTTCTTTATACACCTTGTTAAATATAACATATTATAATAATCATTTCAAATAGTTTTAGAAATTTTTTATCGACAAATTGTTACATTTTACACTTTTTGACAAAAAAAGAATTACAAATTGTAATTCTTATTTTTCTTTATCAATTCTTGCAAATAATATTTGTGGAGTATTTACCTTAGTACCAGATACATATTTACCAAATTCTTTAGTACTATCATAAGATTTAATATCTGTATTTATTTGATAGAAAATCTTATCTGCTGTTTCTGGTAAAAATGCTTGTAAATAAACAGCACATACTCTAATACTTTCAATTAAATTATATAATACTTCTTTTAATCTATCTTGTTTTGTTTCATCTTTTGCTAAAACCCATGGCATAGTTTCATCAATATATTTATTAGATGCTCTTAATACTTCAAATATATCGTCAATTGAATCTGCTATTCTTAATTCATCCATATGAGCTTTTACCTTATCTCCTAAAGAAGTTACTAAGTCTTTTAATGGTTGATCCATAGTATCGGTTACACCAGTAGATGCAACTTCACCATCAAAATATTTATTACTCATTGATATAGTTCTATTTACTAAGTTACCTAAGATATTAGCTAAATCCCCATTAATTCTTTCAATTAATAAATCTTCAGTAAATACACCATCATTAGCAAATGGAATTTCATGTAAGAAATAATATCTTACAGCATCTACTCCATATTTTTCTACTAAGTCATCAGCATAAACTACATTACCTAATGATTTTGACATTTTACCATCTGCCATAATTAACCAAGGATGTCCAAATACTTGTTTAGGCATTGGTATATCTAAACTCATTAAGAAACATGGCCAATAAATTGTATGAAATCTAATAATATCTTTACCAATTAAATGTAAATCAGCTGGCCACCATTTTCTAAATTCTTCATTTCCACCATCTATATCATAACCAATATTAGTAATATAGTTAGTTAAAGCATCTAGCCATACATATACAACGTGTTTTGGATTAAAATCTACTGGAATTCCCCATGAAAAAGCAGTTCTTGAAACACATAAATCTTGTAATCCAGGTTTAATAAAGTTATTTAACATTTCATTTTTTCTAGATTCTGGTTGAATAAATTCAGGATGACTTTCTATATATTCTTCTAATTGTTTTTGATATTTACTTAATCTAAAGAAGTATGATTCTTCACTTTTCTTTTCAACAGGTCTACCACAATCTGGGCATACTTTAACTCCATCTTCATTTTCAACAACTTGAGTTTCTGTCCAGAAAGATTCATCTGGTACACAGTACCATCCTTCATATTTGTCTAAATAAATATCATCCTTTTCATACATTTTTTTAAATATATGTTGAACAATTTCTTCATGTGTTTTATCTGTTGTTCTTACGAATTTATCATAACTAGTATTCATTAAATCCCAAATACGTTTTATTTCAGCGGTTGCTTCATCAACATATTGTTGAGGAGTTATACCTTTTTCTTTTGCCTTGTTTTCTATTTTTTCTCCATGTTCATCAGTTCCCGTTTGAAGATAAACATCATAACCTTCTAATCTTTTGTTTCTAGCAATAGCATCTGCTAATACAATCTCATATGTATTACCAATATGAGGTTTTCCTGAAGCATATGCAATAGCCGTACTTATATAATATTTTTCCATATTATCCCTCCTAATAATCACTTTCTCTTATTTTAAATTTATCATCTTCATTATCTACAGTTAAATATTTAATAAATAATCCTTGTATTATCGCGTCACCTTTTTTTACAATGTAATCTTTATCTCCTTCATTTTGAAGTTTTACAAATATATGACCTTCATTATCTTTATTATTATAATAATCTTTATCAATCACACCTATTTGATTACACATTCGTACATTATACTTAAAACCTTGACTACTTCTATCTACAATAAGCAAAACTTCATCATCATTCATATTTGCTTTAACACCTGTAGGAATTTTAATAATTTCTGTTGGTTTTAGTATAAAATCTTCTAATGAATATATATCATATCCTGCAGCAAATTTAGTGTCTCTTCTAGGTAAATTATATGTTTCATATAATTCTCTATCATCAGAAATATCTTTACTAAATTGTTCAAAACTAATCTTTTCAAAACATCTCATATAAACCTCCAAAAAAAAATTACTCCCAACTAAGGGCGTAATTACGCGATACCACCTTATTCACAAAGTAAAACTTTGCCTCAAACATTTAACGCATGTATACGTCTTAATTTACATATCAATTAAGCAGTTCAAGAGCCATTCGAAATGCATCCTTTATCTAGTTTCCACCATCCTAGACTCTCTTTAAAATTCAAACATTTTTCTCTCCATCAAAACTTTATACGATGATTTTAACACACTTTTTCTTATTCTTCAAGATATTTATTTAAAAAAATAGTATTTACATTTATTATTTGTTCTTTTTCTTTAGTTATATTATCTGTTACTAGTATAAGAGATCCTTTTATATCACCATTTACTAAAATAGGTTTTATTATATATTTTCCATTTATATTTCCTATTACATTTTCAAATATATTGTTATCCCTATTTCTTATTATACTTATTAATTTATCATCTATATTTTTATGAAGTAATTCTTTTTTATTATGGCCAGATACCGCTATTATTTGTTCACCATCTGTAATTATTATTATATCTTTAGTAATTGAATATATTGAGTCTGTTACTAATTGTGCTATATTTTCAATGTTTTTTAAATCTGAATATTTTTGAAGAATTATTTTTTCTTCATTTATATATATTTCAATATTATCACCATTATTTATTCTTAAATTTTTTCTTATTTCTTTTGGAATAACAATTCTTCCTAAATCATCAATTCTTCTTATTATTCCAGTAGTTTTCATATTTTACCTCACTTTCTTTTATAGTTTGGTAATATATTTTTAATATATACATATTTTAATGTAAAGAAGTGTACAATTTAATTGTTTTAGCTTTTACTTATTGACTATAAAAAAGTGATTAGATAAAATTAAATTAGAAAATAGTAGAAAGGAGTTTGGTTATGATAAGATTAGACAATAGTATGAGATCATTTCATTTAGAAAAAGCTCCAAGGCCTGTTGGGAGACCTAAAAATAGAAAATCTTTCAAACTATGTAAAGATTTAAAATCATTTAAATTATATAAAGGTGTATAGTGTAAAATTATGTCAAGTATATTGTTTTTAACAATTATCTTATTGACTAGGAAAATATACTAATATAAAATTAGATTAGAAGAGATAATTAGGAAGGAAGTTGATTGTATGTTTAAATTAGATAATAGTATGAGATCATTTCACTTAGAAAGAGCTAAAAAACCAGTAGGAAGACCTTATGAAAGAAGATCTTTCAGATTAAATAAAGAAATGAAAAACTTTAAATTATATTATGAAGTATAATAAAAAAGCCTAACGGCTTTTTCTTTTTGTATTAAAATTAATTTTATTTATTATATCAATAATCATTTGTTCTTGATTAAAATTACTATAAATTTCTATTGCATTTTTTGATACGTTAATATTATAACCTTTAGTGTATCCATCTAGAAACTCATCTGATTTATCATCTTCTATTATTTCTTTTTGAATTCTAATATATTCATTAAAATTTAATTCTTTAATTAAATAATGACCTACAAATTGTTTAACATGATTAACATCCATAGTTAATTCCATAGTTAATAAATTATTTTCTATAAATCCTGCAACCTCATTACATATTTTATTATACATTTCGTCATATTCTATGATATCATGACTAATATAATCAAATACATTACCTACAATAATATCATTTACATCCATAATTATTCTCCTTTAATACAATTTTTTATTTCTTTCATTAAATCAATTAAATAATATATAAAATGTTTGTCTAATTTAATAGTGTCTAAAGTAATAGTAATCATACCAAGCTTCATACTAAATCTAAACATTCTTGATAATGAACTAACATTCATAAATAATTGTTGTCCATTAATATTATTTGTTAATTCTTTTGGTAATGTTATTTCTACAAAATTCTTGGTTTGTCTTACTCGTGTTATATTTAAATCACTTGCTAATTTTTCGAATAATTCTTCATGCATATATATTAACATATTTTCATCTACAACACCAAATCTATCTTCTATCTCAGATTTTACCTTATTTAACTGTTCAATAGAATCAATACTATTAATTTTTTTATGAATTTCAATTTTAATATCTTCTTCATCTGTATAGTTATCATTTATACTTGTTTCTATATTAATTAAAGGTTGATTTGAAGTATCTTCTTTTGTTTCTATTTTATTTCCTTTTAATCTTTCAACTTCCTCATTAAGCATAGTTAAATATAATTCAATACCGACAGTATCTATAAATCCTGCTTGTTCACTTCCAAGTATATCTCCAGCTCCTCTTATAGATAAATCACGCATTGCTATACTAAATCCACTACCTAATTCAGTAAACTCTCTAATTACATTTAATCTTTTATTAGCAATATCAGATAATATTTTTCCATGCTTATACATTAGATAACAATAAGCTATTTTATTACTTCTACCGACTCTTCCTCTAATTTGATATAATTGTGATAAACCAAATCTATCGGCGTCTAATATTATTAATGTATTAACATTTGGAATATCAATACCTGTTTCTATAATTGTTGTACAAAGAAGTATATCTGCTTCTTTATTTATAAATTTAAACATTATATCTTCTATTTCATTTTTAGTCATACGACCATGAACATATAATATTTTTGCCTCAGGTATTAAATAATTTAATTGTTGAGCTTTTAATTCTATATCTTCTACTCTATTATAAAGAATAAATGCCTGTCCACCTCTTGACATTTCTTTATATATGGCATCTTTAATAATAGTATCATTTTCTTCTAACACATATGTTTGAACAGGATATCTATCACTTGGTGGTGTTTCTATTAAAGATAAACTTCTGATACCTGCCATAGACATTTGAAGTGTTCTAGGTATTGGAGTTGCGGATAAAGTTAATACATCTATATTATTTTTATATTCTTTGATTTTTTCTTTATGTTTTACTCCAAATCTTTGTTCTTCATCGATTACTAAAAGACCTAAATCTTTAAATTCAATATCTTTACTTAATATTCTGTGAGTTCCTATTAAAATGTCAATTTTTCCCTCTTTTAAATCAGATATTATTTTTTTTGCTTTTGTTGATGAAATAAATCTATTTAAAACTTCAATTCTAACTGGAAAATTACTAAATCTATCTAATGCATTTTCATAATGTTGATTAGATAATATAGTTGTTGGGCATAACATTGCGACTTGTTTATTAGACAAGATTGCTTTAAACATTGCACGGAAAGCTACTTCAGTTTTTCCATAACCTACATCACCACATAATAATCTGTCCATAGGATGTGGTGATTCCATATCGTGTTTTATTTCATCTATTACTTTTATTTGATCAGCAGTTTCTTTATATTCGAAGTTACTATCAAATATAGCTTGCTCTTCACTATCTTTTTCAAAAGCAAATCCTATACTTGCTTCTCTTTTAGCATATAATTCTAATAATGAAGATGCTATATCTTCTATTTTTTTTCTAACTCTTTGTTTTGTTTTAGCCCATTCTGTTCCACCTAATTTGTTGATTTTTGGAACAATGCCATCATTTGATGAGTATTTGGAAATCATATCAATTTTTTCAACTGGAATATATAGTTTATCTCCACCTTTATATTCAATCATTAAAAAATCTTTTTTTAATCCATTTTGAGTTAATGTTGATAATCCTAAATATTTTCCAATACCATGTACATTATGAACAACATAATCACCGACATTTAATTTAGTAACATTTTTTATTTTTGTTCCAAATTTAAAATTGGTTTTATATGATACTATTTTATCTCTTCTATTAAATAATAAGTCTTCACCAATAACCACATAATTATTATAAATAAAACCATTTTTTATTTTTTTAATTATTAAGTTTATTTTATTTTCATATATTTCATTTTCATTAGTTACCACTATGTTACTATTTTCTAAATGATCTACTAACTTATTTAAAGAATATCTATTATTAAAACATATAATAACTGTATTATCTTTAATATATTTATTTAATCTTTTATTTATTTCATTTATATTAGATGTAAATGGTTCTATAGAACTTGTTTTTACAACATCTTTTCCATTATCAAAATTATTAAGAGTGATTGATTTTGTTATTTTAATGTCTTCTAATTTATGCATATATTCTGTATTAGATGGTAATTCTTTTGATTTATTATATTCATCTATTTCTTCAAGTAAATTAGTATAACTAATATCTATTTCATTCTTATTATCAAATATAACGTACTTATCATCCAAATAATCAGCTAAACTATATACATTTGTATATTTTTTTAAATACTTTTGCTTTCTTTCTACATCAAGATTTTGTTCTAATATAAATTCACTATTTGGATTAATAGTTATTTCATTTGTATCTTTAATTGTTCTTTGTGAATCAATATCAAAATATCTAATGGAATCAATAGTATCTCCCCAAAACTCTATTCTTATTGGATATTCACTATTAATTGGAAATATATCAATAACATATCCCCTTATTGCCATTTCACCTGTATTAGTTACAATTGTTTCTCTTTTATAACCTATATTGTATAATTGTTCTGTTAAATTTTTTATATTATAATCTTCATTAGTTTTTAAATTTATAAATGATTTATCAAATATAGATTTAGATGGTAAAAACCTTAAATATCCCATTAAGTTTGTTATTATTATTTTATTATTATTTAAATTTGTTAAGGTTTCGATTCTAGTCATTTCTAAATCCGGTGAAATAGCAATAGCTTCACTAGTTAAAAAATCATCCATTGGAAATAATAATACATCATCGGTATAACACGAAATTGCTTGATATATTTGGTTTGCTTGATATAAGGAACTTGTAACATATAAAATATTTGTATTTTTTTTCTTAAATAAATTATATGTATAAAGAGCTTTTAGTTCATCATTTAAACCAGATATACTTTTATCTGTATCAAACATTGTATCAAATATAGACATTTTACCACCTCCAAAAAATGATACTTGGTATCATTATAATTTGTTCATTGGCAATATTATAGCATAAATAATTAAAAAAAAGAGTAAAAATTTGTCTTTTACTCTTGTTCGCCACTACATTTTTATTTTTCTTCCTTATAACCATTATATTTACTCATTAAAGAATCAAAATCCATTTTAATAAAATCTTCTACTATATCTGGCACTAAATTATATATTTTTTCTAACTTTTCTTTATCTTCTCTAGGAATTTTTCCCAATACATAATCTTTTGTATCCATATATTTATTATTAGAAATTCCTATTTTTAGTCTTTTATATTTGTCGGTACCTAAATGTCTTTCTATATCTTTTAGACCATTATGTCCTCCACTACTTCCTTTTTGTTTTAATTTAAAGTTACCTACTTCTTGATCTAAATCATCACTAATAATTAATATATCATTTATATCTATTTTAAAGAAATCAACATATTTTCTTACTACTTCTCCAGATAAATTCATATATTTAGCTGGTTTTAATAAAATCACTTGTTCATTATTAATTATAGTTTTTGTGTAATAACCATCAAATTTATTTTTATCCACATCAATGCCATATTTATTAAGAACATGATCTAGTGCATTAAATCCAATATTGTGTCTAGTATTATCATATTCTTTTCCAATATTTCCCAAACCTACTATTAATTTCACTTTTGATCACCTCTATGATATTCATTGTAAACCTCATTCTTGTTTACATTACGTTCTTTAGCAACTAATTTAATGGCATCCATGGTTTTATAGCCCTCTTTTATATACAAGTTTACATGTTCGATAACTGTCAAGTTATCATATGTTTTAGCATCATGATTACCATCAACTACTATAACTAATTCTCCTTTTACATCATCTAGTTCTTTTATTACCTCTTCAATAGTTCCTCTATATACTTCTTCAAATTTTTTTGATATTTCCCGGGAAATACTTATTTGTCTATTTCCCAAAACATTTTTTATATTTTCCAAAGTTTTTATTATACGATGAGGAGCTTCATAAAAAATTAATGTTGAAGATAAATCTTTTAATTCCTCTAATTCCTTTTTTTGTTTTGAATCTTTACTATTTAAAAAACCATAAAAAGTAAAAGGACTAGGATTTAATCCTGAAACAGTTAAAGCAGGTATAAGTGCAGTTGGGCCTGGTAAAGATACTACATTATAATCATTTTTAATTGCTATTTTAACTAATTCATATCCAGGATCACTAATAATAGGAGTTCCTCTATCTGTTACTACACCTACATCTTTTCCATCATTTAAATATTTTAATAATATGTTTTCATTATTTGCTTCGTTAAAATTATGGGAAGATATTAATTTTTTACTTATTCCTAGATAATTTAATAATTGTTTAGTTACCCTTGTATCTTCAGAAAAAATAACTTCAACTTCTTTTAATGTATTAATTGCTCTAATAGTAATATCTTCCATATTACCTATTGGAGTTGGTATTAAAAATAAAGTTGCTTTATTATTACTATAACTTTTTTGTGACATATTATCACCCCACATATTGATTATACTATTTTTAAAATAATTTGACAAATATTATATTTAGTGTATAATACTTGCTCGTTGGGAGGAGATTGGCTTTGAGAATATTAGATAATATATATATGACTGATTATTTAAAAAAACATACTGTTTCATATAGAAATTGGCAAGTATTAGCAGAAATATGTTTTGACAAAGGATTTGATGATAAATATATTAATTATATTAACTCTGTTTTATCTGCTAATGTGTTAATTAATAATCCAATTGAAAAAATGGATTATCAAAATATGAAGGAATCTTTAATACTACTTAAATTTGACATTATAAATCAACATAATAGTATTAAAATAAAAAATAAGAAAATTAAAAAAATACAAATATCTGCTTAGTATTTGTATTTTTTATTGAAAAAATTTTTTTATTTCATCTGTATATTCACCATTTTCTAAATGTGAATATATAGGTTTAAGTATTTTTAAACCAGGTTTTCCATTTTTAATACCTTCAATTAACAATATATTTGCTTGCTTTTCTACACCAGGATATACAAATTGTACTTTTTTAGGTTCTATATTATTTTTTTTCATTTCTTCTATTATATCTATTAGTCTTTCAGGTCTATGTACAATAGCTATATTTCCATTATTTTTGAGTAATTTTTTAGCAATTTTAAATAATTCTTCTAAATTTAATTTAATTTCATGTCTTGCGATTGTTTTATAATCACTATCATTAAATCTAGATTTATCATTTACCTTAAAATATGGTGGATTACATGTTATTGTATCAAAGGTATCCGATTCTATTTTTTTTGCATATTCTTTTACATCATCATTGATAAATTCTATTTTATCTTTTAATTGATTATATTCTATTGATTTTTTTCCTAAATAATATGATTCTTCTTGTATTTCAATACCAGTTATTTTTGCATCAGTTTTAGTTGTAAGAATAAGAGGAATTGCGGCATTACCACTACCTATATCTAATACTTTTTTAATATTTTTATTAAGGGTTACAAAATTAGGTAACAAAACAGAATCTAATGAAAAACTAAACATTTCAGTATTTTGATATATTTTTAAATTGTTATAATTAAGTAAATCATTCAGTACTTCCAACTTGTACCTCTTCTATTCCTCTACTTGTTTCAACTTTATATTTTTGTTTAAGTGTTTCAACTGAAATAACTTTTCCTTCACCATGTTCTGTTTTTACAGTTTGTCCAATTTTAGGACAATTTTTTCTACATTCTTTATATGTTTCATCTTCATATTTTAAACAGCAAAGCAATCTTCCACATAATCCATTTATTTTGGTAGGATTTAGTGCTAAATCTTGATTTTTAGCCATATTTATTGAAACGGATTCAAATTCATTAATATATCTTGCACAACATAATTTTTGTCCACAAGGACCAATTCCACCTATTTCTTTTGCTTTATCTCTAACACCTATTTGTCTTAATTCTATTCTAGTATGATAAATAGATGCTAAATCACGAGCTAAATCTCTAAAATCAATTCTTTCATCTGATGTAAATTTAAATAATAATTGTTCTCTATCAAAAGTATAAGTTGCTTCTAATATATTCATATCTAAGTTATATTCTTTAGCAAGATCTTTACACTTTTTTAATGCTATATTAGCATCTTTTTTATTTTTTTGATAGTTATGATAATCTTGCTTTGATGCTATTCTTATTATTTTATTTAATTTTTTTGTTAATTTTTTCTTATCTATTGGATGAACATCTGTTACAACTTTACCAAATCTTAATCCTATTTCTGTTTCTACAATAACAGTTAAATTTTTTTTCAAAATTAAATCATTAGTATAATAATATTCGATTCGATCACTATTATCAAATGATATTCCAACTATATTATTCATCTACATCACCTCGTGTTATTTCAATTATTAATTTATCTAACAATAAATTTTGATTAGCATTTACTTTAATATGTTCTTTTAAGCTTATTATTTTATTTATTTTATATATTAAATTATTAAATGAATTATTATCACCTATTATTTTTATATCATCAATATAATTACTAAATAGTTCTAATTTTCTATTCAATTTGTAATTTAGTACATCTTTATAATAAATAAGTAATAGTTCAAATCCATTTATGTAATCTTTTCTTTCTTTATAAAAATCATGCCACAACTTATTAGACATTATAATTGTATTTAGTTTTTCTTTTTCTAAATATTTTACAAAATTATTTATAGTTTGTAAATTAGTTTCTAAATCTTCCTCAATATTTAAAATAAAAGATTTTTTTTCTTGTTGTTTTGAAAGTGATATTATTTGACATCTTGACACAATAGTACTTAACAATTGATATACATTATTTGTAATCAAAATTGCTATAATTCCTTCTTCAGGTTCCTCAATAAATTTTAAAATTGAATTTGCTGCCTGAGTATTTAATCTTTCAGCATTATTTATTATATAAACCTTTTTATCTGATTCAAGACTTTTAACACTAAATTCTTTTTGTAATTCATCTAATTGTTCTTTTTTAATCCATAAACCATCTGGTTCAATTATTTTTAAATCAGAAAAAATATTATTATCTATTCTATGACATATTGAACAATTATTACATTTACTATTATTTGTATATTTATTAGGACATAATAATGATTTTGCAAATCCAAGTACTAATGAAAAAGTATCTGGATTACCATTTGATTCAAATAAATATGCATGTGAATATTTATTATTATTTATTTGATTTACTAGTGTTTTATATACTATTTTTTGTGTTTCTTTATATTCATCTAGCATATTTACCTCCTACTAATATATTAAAATTTGTATTAATATAAGTGAAAATAATGATGGATAACCAAACAATACTAATATTAATACAGTTACTATATTTATTGGTATTATAAGTCCTAATGATACTGATATTAAATTATATCCATAAAGTAAAAATGAACTAACTATTATTTTTTTTATTAAATCAATGATTATCATCATATCACCTATTAAATGATATGTTTTTTTTTATGAAATAGAAGTTCTATCCTCTAATGCCATTTCAAGTGTAAGAGTATCAATATATTCCATATCTACACCAATTGGTATACCATGAGCAATTTTTGTTACCTTTACATCTATTTTTTCTAACAATTTTGTTATATATAAAGAAGTTGTTTCACCTTCAATACTTGGCTTTAAAGCTAATATTACTTCTTCTATTTTATTATTTTTTATTCTTTCTATTAATGAAGCTATATTAATTTCTTCTGGATTAATTCCATCAAGTGGTGATATCAATCCATCTAAAACATGATATAAACCATGATAAGTACCTACTTTTTCAAAAATGAAAACATTTTTTGGTTCTTCTACTACACATATTAATTTTTGATTACGAGCTTTATCTTTACATATTTCACATAAATCATCTTCACATAAATTATTACATATCTTACATCTATTTATTTTTTCTTTTATATTATCTAATGTTGTGGAGAACAATTTAATTGTATCATCTTCCATATCTAGTACTGATAAAGCAAGTCTTTCTGCTGTTTTTTCACCTACACCTGGTAGTTTTTTAAAACATTCAATTAAATCTTTTATAGTTTTTGGGTAATTCATTAAAATAAACCTGGCATTCCTTGAGTAAATTTACCCATTTTTTGTTCAGTATCTTTATCAATTTGCTTATTAGCTTCATTGACTGCTACTACAATCATGTCTTGTAACATTTCTATATCTTCTTTTTCTAGTGAATCAGCATCTATTTTAACTTCTACTAATTCTTTTGTTCCTTTCACTTTTACAGAAACTAAAGATGATTTTCCCTCATATATTGTTTCATCTATTATTGCTTTTTCTTTCATCATATCGTTTTGCATTTTTTGAGCTTGTTTTAACATTGCTTGCATATTCATATTATTCCTTCTTTCTAATTATATTCTATTATATCACTAAACTCACTATCAATTGAGTTTAGTTCTTTTTTTTTAATATTATCTAATGATGGTTCTTCTATATATTCATATTTTTTCTTTTTACCATTAAATTCTTCTTTTATTGTATTCCATTTAGAAATATCAGTTGCGATTACTTTATAATTATTTTTATAAACCTCATTAAATAATTCTTCTATTTCTGGTATTTGTTCATTAAATAATTTAGAAATACGATCATTCTTATAAACAAATATAATTATATTATTTCCTAATGCTTTTAATTTTCCATCCAATACTAATGAAGTAATTTCACTATATTTAGGATTCATTAACATTACTCTAATTTCTTCTATTTTCTTTTTAAATTCTAAAAATTCTTTTTTGTCAAAATTACACAAAGTATTATTTATCCTTATATTTTCTAATTTATTTAAAAATTCATAGTCAATATTGTTATTTAATTCTGGTAATGGTTTTTCTTTAGGTTTTACCTCTACATTTTTTGTAGGTATAACATGTTCTATTACCTTTTCTACTTTTATACTTTTAACATTATCATTTTCATTATTTAATATTTTTATAATTACCGTTTCAAATAACAATTTTGGATTATTTGATTTTTTCATTTCAGGTATTGATTCATTAAAATACTTAATATTATTTATTATTTCATGTTCAGTTATTTTATTTTGTAATTCTTCATATATTTCACTATATGAAATATTTTTTTCTAAATATTCTTTTGCATTTAATGATAATAATATATTTCTATAAAAATTAATTACTTCTTCAGCTAATTTTACAAAATTTTTACCATTATTATCATATTTATCTATCACATCAAATATTTCATTGTAGTTTTTATTAATAATATTTTCTACTAATTCTTTTAATTCATATTGAGGTATTGTACCATTTATTTCATGTATATTATCCACTGTTATTTTTGAATCAGAATAAGCAACAACTTGATCTAATATAGATAAAGCATCTCTCATTCCACCATCAGCTAAACGAGCTATTTCAACAATTGCATCATCGTCTATATCAATTTTTTCTTCTTTTATTATATATTCTAATCTTTCTTTTATTTTATTTACACTTATTTTATTAAAATCAAATTTTTGACATCTAGATAAAATAGTATTTGGTATTTTATGAATTTCAGTTGTTGCTAAAATAAATATAACATGTGCTGGTGGTTCTTCTAATGTTTTAAGTAATGCATTAAAAGCTCCTATTGTAAGCATATGAACCTCATCAATTATGTATATTTTATATTTACCTGATGCAGGTACTAAATTAACATTATTACGTAATTCTCTTATTTCATCTACCCCATTATTACTTGCTGCATCAATTTCAATAATATCAGTTATTTGTTTATTATTATATAGTGTACAATTTACACATTTGTTACAAGGTGTTAAATTATTTGGATTTTCACAATTAATTGTTTTAGCAATAATCTTTGCTGTACTAGTTTTTCCAGTTCCTCTAGGACCACTAAATATATATGCATGATTCAGTTTATTGTTTTTAATTTCATTTTTAATTGTTCTAATTATTATATCTTGTCCTACTACTTCATCAAATGTGGTTGGTCTATATTTTCTATATAATGTTTGATACATTTTATCACCTCATACCTTTATATTATAACATTTTTCTATTCTTTTTTAAATATTATAAAACAATGTATTTAACATTGTTTTATATGTGCCATTTATATTATTTCCCAGGAAATAATGTTTCACGTGAAACATTATATTTAATTGTTAATGTTTCACGTGGAACATTCATTATTCAGTTGGTTTATTGTTTTTAGATGTTTCACGTGGAACATTTATTTTTCTTTTATTTTTAAAAAAATTTTGCATTAGATCTAATACTCTTTTATCATCTATTTTAATAATTTCATATTTTTTATTATTAAATAATTCATTATTATTAATATTTCCAAATGAATCATTTTCTAATATATAAATAATTTTTTTAATTCTAGACTGAATAATTGCTCCAGAACACATAATGCATGGTTCCATTGTTGTATATATTTCACATTCATCCAAATGCCATGTTTTTAATTTATTACATGCTTTATTAATTGCTAATATTTCTGCATGATAAGTTGAAACACCTTTATTTTCTTTTAAATTATGTGCTTTTGATATTATTTTACCATTTTTAACAATTGCACATCCTACAGGTATATCTCCTTTTTTATATGCTTTATTTGCTTCCTTTATTATTATATCTATTATATTATTCATAAAATCACCTACAAAAAAAGCACACACATTTAGAGGTTCTTAAGGCTGCTACCTTCCGATTCTGACCTGGTTCAAACATAAATGTTGTGCCATAAATAATATATATTATTGTTTAAAAAAAATCAATGTTTCACGTGAAACATTGATAAATTTATTATATTTTATACATATGTTTCACGTGAAACATATAATATTTATTATTTTATATAAAAAACACAATGTTTCACATGGAACATTGTGTTCTATTTTGAATGTTTCACGTGAAACATTCATTATTCAGTTGGTTCATTATTTTCAGATGTTTCACGTGGAACATCATTTTCAGAAGTATCATCTGAATTTATTATAACAATACTTCCAACTAATTGACCATCTTTTAAATTAATTAGTTTAACACCTTGTGCTACCCTACCTGTAGAAGAAATTTGATCTATAGGTAATCTTATAATCATACCACTATTAGTAATTATCATAAGATCTTCATGTCCATCTATTATCTTAAATGAAACAATATTTCCATTCTTTTCAGTAACATTTAATGCTTTAACACCTTTGCTACCTCTATGAGTTTGTCTATATTCTTCTACATCTGTTTGTTTACCATATCCATTTTCAGTAACAACTAATACTTTTTGACCATCATCAGCAATTTCACAACCAACGCAGATTCCATCACCTACATTAATTCCTCTAACACCTGATGCTGTTCTACCAAGTATTCTAATTTCACTTTCATCAAATCTTACCATTCTACCTAAAGATGATCCTATCATAATTTTTTTATTACCGTCTGTTTTATTAACAGAAATTAATTTATCATCTTCTTTTAATGTAATAGCTATCTTACCATTTTTTCTAATACTATCAAATTCTGATATAAGTGTTTTCTTAATTAAACCACTTTGTGTACAAAATACAATAAATTTATTTTCATCATTATTTTCAATAGATAACATAGCTGTAACGTTTTCATCTTTTTCTATTGGTAATAAATTTATAATTGGTAATCCTTTTGATTGTCTTGAATATTCTGGTACTTCGTAACCCTTAATTCTATATACTTTTCCTTTATCTGTAAAGAATAAAATATAATCATGTGATGTCATTGAAATTAAATATTCAGCTATATCTTCTTCATTTGTTGTCATTCCTTTAATTCCTACCCCACCACGATTTTGAGTTTTATATACATCTTCATTCATACGTTTAATATAACCATTTTTAGTAAGTGTAATAATTATATTTTCAACAGGTATTAATGATTCATCTTCAATAAAATCTATTGCAGTCATATCAATGCTTGTTCTTCTTTCATCACCATATTTATTTTTTATTTCTAGTAATTCAGTTTTAATTATTTCAAGCACTTTTTCTTCTGATGCTAAAATTTCATTATAATATTTAATTTTTTCTAATAATTCTGCTAATTCATTTTCAATTTTAGATCTTTCTAATCCTGTTAATCTTCTAAGTCTCATTTCTAGAATAGCAGTTGCTTGTGCTTCAGATAATTTAAATTGATTCATTAAACCGTTTTTAGCTTCATCATCCGATTGTGAACCTCTTATAAGTTTAATTACTTCATCTATATTATCTAAAGCAATTTTTAATCCTTCTAAAATATGTACTTTTTCTTCTGCTTTCTTTAAATCATATTTAGTTCTTCTAATTATTACTTCTTTTTGAAAATCTATATATTTTGAAATAATATCTTTTAATCCTAATGTTCTTGGTACTCCATTATCAATCATCATTAAATTGATACCATATGTTACTTGAAAGTTAGTATGTTTATATAAATTATTTAATACTACTTGTGGATTAGCATCTTTTTTAAGTGTAATAGTTATTTTTACACCATCTTTTAAATCAGTATGATAATCTGATATACCATCAATTATTTTATTATGAACTAATTCTGCTACTTTATTTTTAAGATCCATTGTATTAACACCATATGGAACTTCAGTAATTACTATATTACAATGATTTTTATGATCTTCTATTTCTGCTCTACTTCTTATTGTAATAGAACCCTTACCTGTTTCATAGGCTTTTTTAATACCTGAATTACCTAAAATAATACCTCCAGTTGGAAAATCTGGTCCTTTTACATGTTGCATTAATCCAAATGTATCTATTTCTGGATTATCGATGTAAGCTACACACCCATCTATTACCTCACCTAAATTATGTGGTGGTATATTTGTAGCCATACCAACAGCAATACCCATAGTACCATTTACAAGTACATTTGGAAATCTTGAAGGTAATACTTCAGGTTCATCTAATGATTCATCGAAGTTTCTACCCATTGGTATTGTTTCTTTATTAATATCTCTTAATAATTCCAATGAAAGTTTTGATAATCTTGATTCAGTATAACGCATTGCAGCTGCACCGTCTCCCTCAATATTACCAAAGTTACCATGTCCATCAATAAGTAAGTATCTTTGATTAAAATCTTGAGCCATACGAACCATTGCTTCATATATTGAAGAATCTCCATGTGGATGGTAATTACCCATAACCTCACCTACAGTTTTTGCTGATTTTCTATGAGGTTTATCAGGTGTATAACCTGAATTATACATAGACCATAAAATTCTTCTATGAACTGGTTTTAATCCATCTCTTAAATCAGGTAAAGCACGAGAAGTAATAACACTTACAGCATAATCTAAGAATGAATCTTGAACTTCTTTTACAATATTATTTTCAGCTAATGAATCTCTTTCATGAAATTCATCTTCTGGTTTATTAATTTCTTCTAATGCTTCATTTTCTTCTTGTTCTAATATTTTTTCTGTATTATTATCCATACTTCACCTCCTATATATCTAGATTTTGTACATAACGAGCATTTTCTTCTATAAATTGTCTTCTTGGTTCTACTTCATCACCCATTAATTTTTCAAATACTTCATCTGCTGCTATACAATCATCTAATGTAATTTTTTTAAGTACTCTTTTATTTATATCCATTGTTGTTTCATTTAATTCTTCAGCATCCATTTCTCCAAGACCTTTCATACGAGCTATTTCTACTCTATTTCTAGTGGCTTCTGGTAAAGTTGCTAAATATTTTTCTTTTTCTGCTTCATCTAACACATATTTTCTTGTTTTACCATGTGTTATTCTAAATAAAGGTGGTTGAGCAGCATATATATGTCCTTCTTCAACAATTGGTTTAAAGAATCTATAGAATAATGTTAATAATAATATTCTAATATGTGATCCATCGACATCGGCATCGGTCATTATTATAATTTTGTCATATCTTAATTTTGATAAATCAAATTCTTGTCCTATTCCTGTACCAAAAGCAGTAATAATTGTTCTAATTTCTTCATTTCCTAATGCTCTATCTAGTCTTGCCTTTTCTACATTTAATATTTTTCCTCTTAAAGGTAGTATTGCTTGAGTCATTGAATCTCTACCCTTTTTAGCTGATCCACCCGCAGAATCTCCTTCGACTATAAATATTTCAGATACTTTTGGATCTTTACTTTTACAATCTGATAATTTTCCAAAAAAGTTTGTTGTAGACATTTCACTTTTTCTTGTTATTTCTCTTGCTTTTTTTGCAGCATTACGTGCTCTACTTGCAAGCATTGCTTTATTTACAATTATTTTAGCTTCTTCAGGATTTTCCATTAAGAATCTTTCAAATCCTTTAGAAAATACACTATCTGCTAATTTTCTAACTTCAGAATTTCCTAATCTTCCTTTAGTTTGACCTTCAAATTGAGGATTTGGATGTTTACAAGAAACAATCATTGTAAGTCCTTCTTTAACATCATCACCAAGTAAAGAATCATCTTTATCTTTTAAAATTCCAGTTTTTTTAGCATACGTATTAATTATACGAGTAAGAGCTCTTCTTACACCTTCTTCATGTGTTCCACCATCATGAGTATTAATATTATTAACAAATGAATATATGTTATCAGTATAACCAGAATTATATTGCATAGCAACTTCAAACACAATTCCATCTTCTTCTCCTTCTAAATGAATGATTTGTTCATGAATAGGAGTTTTATTTTTATTAATATACTTAACATATTCACTAATACCACCTTCATAGCAGAAACTATCACCAGTAGTATCTTCACTATCTCTATCATCTCTTAAAGTTAATTTTAAACCTTTATTTAAGAAAGCTAATTCTCTTGTTCTTACTTTTAATGTTTCATAATCATATATATCAGTATCAAATATTTCAGGATCTGGTTTAAAAGATACAGTTGTTCCAGTTCTATTTTCTTCACATGTATCTATTTCAGTTAATTTTTGTTCAGTTTTTCCACCATTTTTAAATTTTGCTTCATATACTTTACCATCTTTATATACTGTTACAGTAACCCAGCTTGATAATGCATTAACAACTGATGCACCTACTCCATGAAGACCTCCGGATACTTTATATCCTCCTCCACCAAATTTTCCACCAGCATGTAATACAGTATAAACTGTTTCTACTGTTGAGATACCTGTTTTTGGATGAATTCCAACTGGTATACCACGACCATTGTCTTTTACAGTAATTGAATTATCTTTATTAATTACTATTTCAATATTATCACAAAAACCTGCTAAAGCTTCATCAATAGCATTATCAACTATTTCCCATACTAAATGATGTAATCCTTTTACATCTGTAGTACCTATATACATACCAGGTCTTTTTCTAACTGCTTCTAATCCTTCTAAAACTTGAATATCAGATGAATCATAATGTTCTATCTTTTCTGCCATATTTTCACTCCTCTATTTTTCCTTCTTTTATTTTAATAACATTTGCATCTTTTAATATTTTTTTACTTATATTTTTAACATCTGTTGTTGTAATAATAACTTGTATATTATCATTTATATATTTTAATAAATTATTTTTTTTCTTTTGATCTAATTCACTAAATACATCATCTAATAATAATATTGGTGTTTGTTCTTTATATTTTTTAAAAATATTTATTTCACCTATTTTTAATGAAAGAACTGCTACTCTTTGTTGTCCTTGCGAACCATATAATTTTAAATTTAAATCACCTAAAAAAAATTCTAAATCATCTCTATGTGGTCCTATTAAAGTGTTTTTAAATTTTATTTCCTGATTATAAATATCTTTAAATTTATTTTTTAATTTTGATTTTAATTCTTCATAATTTAAATTATCTAATTCTATTGAAGTTTTATATTTAATATTAAAATTACTTAATTTAGCAATATCAAAATATACATTATTAATTATATCATTTAATTTATCTATAAATTTTTTTCTTGTTTTATATATAGATATTGCCTTATCAATTAAATAATCAGTTAATATATTTAAATAATTTTCATCAATATAATTATTTTTTAAATAATCATTTCTCATTTTTAATAACTTATTATAATCATTTAATATAATTAGATAATTTCTATTTAATTGAGATAATTCTAAATTTAAAAATCTTCTTCTTGTTGCAGGAGATCCTTTAATTAATTCCAAATCTTCTGGATAAAAAATTATAATATTCATATTTGAAATATAATCACTATTTTTGTTTATTATTTGTTTATCAATTTTAAGAATTTTATTTTTATTTTCTAATATTATTTCTAATTCAGATTTATAATTATCTTTATTTAATTTAGCTTTTATTTTACAACTATCACAATTATTTCTTATTAAATTATTATCAATAAATGATCTATGTGATTTTGTTAAACCTAAAACATAAATACTTTCAAGTAAATTAGTTTTACCTTCACCATTATTTCCAATTATAATATTTATATTTTTATCTAAATTTATATTTAAAGTTTTATAATTTCTAAAATTAGATAATTTCAAATTAGATATGTACATAAAATTCCTCTTTTTTTTATAATTTTTATTTAAATAGTGTTTATTTTAATTTTTTTATTTTTAAGTACTCCTATACACCTATATAATTATATCATAAAAAAACCTAAAAAAATAGAAATAATATAAAAAAAAGTCTAAAAAAGACATTTTTTTTTATAAATTTATTCTTTTTTTTAATGTAGATTCTAATAAAGTTGCTCTTAGAATTTGATTTTGTAATGATTCATAAGAAATATTTAATTCTAATTCAATATTATTATTAAAAATTATTTGACAAAAATTATCTAATTTTTCACTACTTTTAATATTATTTAAAGCAATCCAATAACAATTATTAAATCTTGGAGAACTTGTTGGAAAAAATATAATATTTCTGGTTTCTTCTATAATAATAGGACTTTTATAACTTACACCTATTAAATTTTTAGTTGCTTCATGTCTTCCACTTAAAGTACTACCAAAATATCTACAACTATCATCAATTATTTCTGTTGATTTTTTATTAACTATGTAATTTTTATCTTTTTCAATAACTTTGGATATTCTTGTATTAATTGGAATAATTGCTAATGTATCATAATTAATTTCATATGATTCAAGCATAAATAATCCACCTCCCCCCCAAATAAATTTATAATTCTTATACTCTTTTATATTGTCGAATTTTATCAAATTATGTCGATTTATAAAAAAAATAAAAAAAACAGTATTTTTTATACTGTTAATAAGTTCTAATAGGTACTATTAATTGAATTAAATCATCACTATTAGGATTTTTAATTATAATTGGTTTTATATCACCATTAAATAATATTTCAATATCTTCACTTTCAAATGATTTAATAGCATCCATCATAAACTTTGATGAAAATGAAATATTAATTTTTTCTCCTTTTTTATTTTTAACAATTAAATTTTCTTCTACATTACCTATTTCAGGAATATTTGAAGAAATTGTCATTTTTTCTTTATCTAATTTTAAATTAATAATATTTTTTTCTTCCTCACTAGTAAGTAATGATGCTCTATCTATTGCATTATAATAATCATTAATAGTTGCTTCTACAATTGTTTCAAATTCTTCTGGTATTAACTTAGAAGTATCTGGAAAATTACCATTTATTAATTTACTCATAAATATTATATTATTAAATTTGAAAATAACTTTATTATTAAATATATGCATTTCTATATTTTCATCATCTAATTGATATAATTTAGATAATTCTATTAAATTTTTAGTTGGAATTATTATGTTTACTTCTTCACCAACATTATCTTCTAATTCAATAACCTTTTTTGCTAATCTATATGAATCAGTAGCTGTACATTCTAATAAATTTTCATTAATTTTAAAATTAATACCTGTAAGAACTGGTCTTGATTCTTGGGATGAAGTAGCAAAACTTACCTGTTTGATAATATTAGATAATATTTTTTTACTAATAGAAATAGGAGTTTTACTATCTTCTAAATCAATAATTGGAAAATCACTAGGATTATTACAATTTAATGTAAATGATGAATTATCTGTATTAATTACTATTTTATTATCAATTACTTCTTCAATACTAATTATAGTATTAGGTAATTTTCTAACTATATCAAATATAAATCTACCTGATACTAATATATCTCCACATTTATCGATATTTTCAATATCTTCTTTCTTAATAAAAGTTTTAATTGCGATATCATTATCAGTACTTATAAGATATAATCCATCGTTAGTTAATTCAAATTTAATACAATTAAGTACAGGAATTATATTTTTACTAGATATTCCTTTTATTACATAATTTAAATGTTCAATTAATATATTTTGTTTAATTTCAAATTTCATATTATAACCTCCCTCAAAATTTAAAATTTATATATTATATTTTTTTAATTATTTTTATTATTAAGGTGGAAAAAGTGGAAAACTTTTTTAGATATTGTATTTTAACAAATTTTAATAATTTAAATAAAGTTAATAATTATTTTTTTTCCACTATTTTATTTGATTAATTAATTTATTTATTTCCATTTCAAACTTATTATCATCTTTAATTAGTTTACTTATTTTATTAACTGAGTGCATAACTGTAGTATGATCTTTTCCACCAAATTCTATTCCTATTTTAGTTAATGACTCATCTAGAATATTTCTACAAATATACATCGCTACTTGTCTTGGAAAAGCAATTTCATTTTTTCTTTTTTTACTTTTTAAATCTTCTACTTTGATATTATAGTAGTTAGAAACTATTTGCATTACTTGATCTATTTTATTTTTATTCATAATTGGTTTTGTAAAATAATCTTGTAAAGCATCAATTGCTAAATCTAATGTAATATCTGAACCACTCATCATTGTTGCATAAGCAACTACTCTTGTTATAGCTCCTTCAAGTTTTCTAACATCACTTGTACAATTACTTGCAATATATTCTTTAACATCTTGTGGAAAACTATTATTTAGCATGTTATTATCTATTTTGTTGTCTATTATATTCATTCTTAATTCAAAATCTGGTGGAGAAATAATAGTAGTTATTCCCCAGTTAAATCTTGTTATTAATCTTTCTTCCAATAATTTTAAATCTTCAGGTGATCTATCAGAAGAAATTATTATTTGTTTATTATTTCCATATAAATCATTAAATGTATTAAAAAATTCTTGCTGAGTTTGATTTGCATTTCCCAAATATTGAATATCATCTATTATTAATACATCAATATCTCTATATTTCTTTTTAAATATTTCTACTACATCAAAATTTTCACTATTGTTTTTATTTTTCTTTCTAGTAGTACCTATAAAATCTTCAACAAATTTTTCACATGTAACATATAAAACTCTTTTATTTTTATTTTCCACAATATAATTACCTATTGCGTGCATTAAATGAGTTTTTCCTAATCCACTACTTCCATATATAAATAATGGATTATACATTTGACCAGGACTTTCCGCTACTGCAACTGCTGTAGCATGTGCAAATTTATTACTTTCCCCTACTATAAAATTATCAAATGTATATTTAGAATTAAGATTTGTTTCAAAATTATTATTAGGAACCCCTATTACATCAGTATTAATTTCAATATTATTTTCTAATTCTTCTTCTAAAACATATTTAAATTTAAAATTAGATCCAGATACTTCTGTAAATACTTCTTCAATTAAATCGTTGTAATTTTCTTTTAGATTTTTCTTTTGAATATGCATTGAAACTAAAACAATTGCTACATTATCTTTTATTTCAATTAACTTTGAATCAGCAAACCAAGTATCATATGAAATTTTTGAAATTCTACCTTTTATTTTTTCTAAAAATGAATTCCATAGTTGTTCTACATTCATACTTAATCACCTTGTAAACTTATTTTACCTTATATTTATTAAAAAATAAACAAAAAAATGTGGAAAATTATAAAATAAAAAGTTTTCCACCATAAAAAAATATTAAAATATAAAATAAAAAGTAGTAATCCACAAAATATGTGGATAAATTAGTAACATATATTTTTATTGTTAATAAAGTTTTCCACATTTATTGTGAAAAATAAAAAAATATTAAAAAATAATGGTTAAAATAAAATTTATATGGTGGAAAATTAATTAATGTGTAAAAAAATATGTTAAATAAAATAAAATTATCAACAACTATTTTTTTTTCAAAAAAAATTTGATAAAATAATGTTACTATGAATTATTTTGATTTTAATAATAAAATTCATTGACAAATAATAAAAAAACATATATAATCTTAAGAGCAAGCCGATAAATTATATATTATAGGAGGTGTACTATGAAAAGAACTTATCAACCAAATAATAGAAGAAGAAGTAAAAAACAAGGATTTTTTGCTAGAATGAAAACTAATATTATAAATAACAGAAGAAAAAAAGGACGTAAAGTATTATCACGTTAATAAAATCACTGTATTAACAGTGATTTTTTTGATATATATGAAAAAAATAAATATATTAAAAGACAATAGAGATTTTATTAGAATCATTAAAGCAGAAAAACCATTTAAATTTAAAGGTTTTATGGTATATGTGGAAAAATCTGATAATGTATATAAATTCGGTATAAGTGTTAGTAAAAAATTAGGTAATGCAGTTGTTAGAAATAAAATTAAAAGACAAGTTAGAGAAATTATTTCTAAAAATATCTATGAAAAAAAGTTTAATTGTATTATAATAATAAGGAAAAGTTTTTTAGAAAATGACTTTAATCAAAACAGTGAAGATTTAAATTATATTTTATCAACACTTAAAATAAAGGAGAATTAAATGAAAAAGAAAAGATTATTAAAATTATTTGTAGTATTAACATGTATTACATCACTAACAGGATGCGTTAAATATGGTAAAGTAGATAAAAAAATGGTTAAAAATGAAAAAACAGGTCAAAGTTTAGTAACTAATATATTATGTAAACCAACTGATAAAGATATGTTAAAATTATATGAACAATATAATAAAAAATCTAAGAAAAAAGTAAATCTTAAAAAATTACCAACATGTGAAAAAATGAATATGTCAGGTAAATATCATGGATTATGGGATAATATATTTGTTAAAGTAATCGCAATAATAATTATTCAAATTGGTAGAGTAGTTAAAAACTATGGTTTAGGTTTAATACTTGCGACTATATTTATTAGATTAATAGCTTATCCATTAACTAAAAAAGCAGCAATGCAATCAGAAAATATGAAAAAAGCAGGTCCTGAACTTAAAAAATTAGAAAAAAAATATGAAGGTAAAAAAGATCAACAATCTACAATGCAAAAATCACAAGAAATGATGATGATTTATAAAAAATATGATATTAATCCTATGAGTACTTGTTTATTTTCAATATTTCAAATTCCATTATTCTTTGCTTTCTATGAAGCAATATTACGTATTCCAGTAATATTTGAAGAAAAATTTTTAGGATTTGATTTAGGATTAAGTCCAATGAATGCTGTATCTAAAGGAGATTATAAATATTTAGTATTTATTGTAATAATATCTGTATCAACATATTTCTCATTTAAATTAAATTCAGGTGCTTCAATGAGTGCTGATCAAGAAAAACAAATGAAAACAATGTCAAAAGTAATGGTGGTAATGATGACAATTATGGCATTCTCTATTTCAACTGGTATTGCTTTCTATTGGACAACAACAAGTTTATTTACAATAGTACAAAATTTATTAGTTAAGAGAGGTAAAGAAAATGCTAAAAATAAATAAGTTTGAGGGAAAAACTGAAGAAGATGCTTTAAATAAAGCAATGGTTGAACTTAATTGTGAACAAAATAATTTATTTTATAATAGTGAAAAAGTAGAAGGAAAATTATTTAAAAGTGGAAAAACAATTATAAATGTTGTACAAAAATCAGATATTAAAGAATATATAAATGATTATTTTAAAGAATTAGGTAATTCTATGAATATTGATATTGAAACTGAAATTTTATATAAAAATGATAGTTTTAATGTTACATTATTAACAAGTAATAACTCTTTATTAATAGGTAAAGAAGGAAAAAATTTAACAGCTATACAAAATTTATTAAGACAAAGTCTTAAAGTAAAAACTGATATGGTTATTAAAGTAAATATTGATATAAGTAATTATAAAGAAAAGAAACTTAAAATATTAGAAAGAGAAATAAAGAAAATAGCAAGAGAAGTTCAAAAAACAAAGGTAGATGTGTCATTAGATCCTATGAATTCATATGAAAGAAGATATATTCACAATGTACTAAATGATTATGAAAATATAAGTACAGAAAGTGAAGGAGAAGGAAAAGATAGACATATTGTTATAAGATATGTAGAAAAATAAACACTTAATGTGTTTATTTTTAGAAAGGAGTAATATGGAAGATACAATTTGTGCTATTTCAACAGCAAGTGGAGTAGGAGCTATTTCCATAATAAGAGTAAGTGGTAATGAATCAATTAAAATAGTTAATAAAATATTTAAGGGTAAAGATTTAGAAAAGGTAGAATCACACACTATTAATTATGGAAAAATAGTAGAAAATAATAAAATAATTGATGAAGTATTAGTAAGTATTATGAAAGCACCTAAGACATTTACTATGGAAGATGTAGTTGAAATTAATTGTCATGGTGGAATAGCAATTACAAATAAAATACTCGAAATATTATTGATGAATGGTTGTAGATTAGCAGAACCAGGAGAATTTACAAAAAGAGCATTTTTAAATGGAAGAATTGATAGAATTGAAGCTGAATCTGTAATGGATTTAATTAATTCAAAAACAGAACAATCAAGAAAAATGGCAATAAATGGATTAAATGGTGAAGTATCAAAAATAATTAAAAATTTAAAAAATAAAGAATTAAAAATATTATCAAACATAGAAGTAAATATTGATTATCCAGAATATGATGATATAGAAGTTTTAACAAATGAAAAAATATTACCAGATTTAGAATCATTAAAAGAAGAAATGAAAGATATTATAAAAAAAAGTTATGATGGAAAATTGATTAAAGATGGAATAACTACTTCAATTATTGGTAAACCAAATGTAGGTAAAAGTAGTTTACTTAATATGTTATTAGAAGAAGAAAAAGCAATTGTTACAGATATTGAGGGAACAACAAGAGATATTGTGGAAGGACAAGTAATAATTGATGGAATAATATTAAATATATTAGATACCGCAGGTATTAGAGAAACTAATAATACTGTAGAAAAAATAGGTGTAGAAAAAAGTATAGAATTAATTGATAAATCTGATTTATTAATATTTGTTTTAAATAATAATGAAAAAATAACAAAAGAAGAAATAGATTTACTAAATAAGATTAAAAATAAAAATTATATTATAGTAATAAATAAATGTGATCTTGAAAATAAATTAGATATAGATAATTTAAAATTAGATAATATCATTAAAATGAGTGTATTAAATAATGAAGGATTATCAAAATTAAAATTAAAAATAAAAGAAATATATAATTTAGAAAAAATTCAAACATCAGATTTAACATATTTAAATAATGCGAAAGATATAGCATTATTAAAGGAATCATTAAAAAATATAGAATCAGCAATTAATAATATAAATAATAATATACCAATTGATATGGTAGAAATAGATATTAAAAATGCATGTGAAAAATTAAATGAAATATTAGGTGAAAGTTACAATGATAATTTATTAAATGAAATGTTTTCAAATTTTTGTTTAGGAAAATAAAATGAATTCATTAAAAAATAACAAATTAGGTATATACAATGATAAGGAATTATCAAATATAGAATATATTTTATTTAATAATAAATATCATTTAATTAATGAAGCATATACATTTAATTGTGAAAGTATCTTTAGTACTGATTATTTAGAAAAATTACATATCTTTTTATTTAATGATATTTATGATTTAGAATATTGCAAAATTAGAAATATTGATTCATTAATAACAGAGGCAAATAAATTATTGCAAGAAATAAAAGAAATGTTAATATTTAATGATACAAATAATTTACCAAATAAGATATTTGAATTATGGGAATATCAATTATTTTTAGATGGAAATACTAGAACTATTTTATGTTTTCTAAAAATATTATCAAAAAATTATGATTTAAATATAACATATAATTTTAATAATGATGTAAAAGAAAATTATTTTATAAATAAGGTAATAGATAGTATTAAAATAAAAAAATATGTTTAGTACTATCTTTTTATTGTTAAAATAAAAAATAAATAGTATAATACTAAACGTAGTGAGGTGAGATTATGGATTATGAAATAATTGTTGTAGGTGGAGGACATGCTGGTTGTGAAGCAGCTCTTTCATCAGCTCGTATGAATCATAAAACTTTATTGGTTACTGGAAATATTAATAATATAGCTGATATGCCTTGTAATCCTTCTATTGGAGGAAGTGCTAAAGGAATAGTAGTAAGAGAAATAGATGCCCTTGGTGGAGAAATGGGTGTTAATGCAGATAAAAGTTTAATTCAAATAAAAATGTTAAATAGTGCTAAAGGACCCGCTGTACAGGCATTAAGAGCTCAAGCTGATAAAGTAATATATCCAAAAGAAATGTTAAATACCTTACAAAATACTAATAATTTAGAAATAAAAGAAGCAATTGTAGAAGACTTAATTGTAGAAGAAAATAAAGTTAAAGGGATTATTTTAGAAAATGGAGAAAAAATAAAATCTCAAGCCGTAATTCTTACAACAGGAACATATTTAAAAGCTGATATTATGGTAGGAGATACAAGAAGAAGAGAAGGTCCACATGGTGAAAAACCATCAAATTATTTAAGCGATAATTTAAAAAAATATGGATTAAAAATAATTAGATTAAAAACAGGAACACCTCAAAGAATTGATAAAAATACAATTGATTATTCACAAACAAAAGAAGAAAAAGGAGATAATAAATTATTATCATTTTCATTTGATAGAAAACCAACATACAAAGTAGATGAACAAATACCATGTCATTTAGTTTATACTACTGAAGAAACTCATAAAATAATTAGAGATAATTTAAATAAATCAAGTATGTATGGTGGATTAGATGATATAACTGGAGTAGGTCCTAGATATTGTCCATCAATAGAAGATAAAGTAGTAAGATTTGCAGATAAAGAAAGACATCAATTGTTTTTAGAACCAGAAAGTATATTAGATGAAAATGAAGATTATAAAGATACTATATATATTCAGGGATTTTCAACTTCAATGCCATATGACGTTCAAGAAAAAATGGTTCATTCAATTAAGGGATTGGAAAATGCTAAAATATTAAAATATGCATATGCAATAGAATATGATGCAGTTTATCCAACTCAAATGAAGTTATCATTAGAAAATAAGATATTAGAAAATTTATTTACAGCAGGACAAATAAATGGAACAAGTGGATATGAAGAAGCAGCAGGACAAGGATTAATAGCAGGTATTAATGCATCTTTAAAAATAGAAGGTAAAGAACCATTAATTTTAAAAAGAAATGAAGCATATATTGGTGTATTAATAGACGATTTAGTAACAAAAGGAATAAGAGATCCATATAGATTATTAACATCAAGAGCAGAATACCGACTAATACTTAGAAGTGATAATGCGGATTTAAGATTAAGAGAATATGGATATAATGTTGGTTTAATTGATAAAGAAAGATATAATAATTTTCTAAATAAAAAAGAAAAAATAAAAGAAGTAATTGCTTTATTAAAAAATACTAGAATTACTCCAAAAAAAGAAATTAATGATTATTTAATTGATAATAATTCAACATCAATAAAAGATGGTATTAGTTTATATAATTTACTTAAAAGAACTGAATTAAATATGGAAAATATAAAACATTTTATTGATTTAGATTATGAAGAAAGTATATTAGAACAAGTAGAAATAGAAATAAAATATGAAGGTTATATAAAAAAAGCAATTAAAGATGCTGAAAAAATGATTAAATTGGAAAATAAAAAAATACCTAAAGATATTGATTATCAAAAAGTTAAAAATATAGCTAGTGAAGCAAAACAAAAATTAGAAGAAGTAAGACCTGAATCATTAGGACAAGCATTACGTATTAGTGGTGTAAATCCAAGTGATATATCAATACTTGCTGTATATTTAAAAAGGGAGTATCCAAATGAATCAAAATAGATTTATTGAAGAATTAAAAAAGATTAATATAGAATTAAATGATAATCAATTAGAACAATTAAATAAATATTATGAATTATTAGTAGAATGGAATGAAAAATTTAATTTAACAAATATAACTGATAAAGAACAAGTATTTTTAAAACATTTTTATGACTCTCTTACATTATCAAAAGTAGTAGATTTAAAACAAGAAGAATCATTATGTGATATAGGTACAGGAGCAGGTTTTCCTGGATTAGTGCTTAAAATAGTTTTTCCAAATTTAAGAGTTATTTTAGTAGATTCATTAAATAAAAGAATAGAATTTTTAAAAGAGGTTATAAAAGAATTAAAATTAGATAATATAGAAGTATATCATGATAGAGCAGAAGAATTTGCTAAAAGTAATATTGAAAAATATGATATAGTAACAGCTCGAGCTGTAGCTCATTTATCTGTTTTATTAGAATATAGTATTCCAATGGTTAAAATAAATAAATATTTTATAGCTATGAAAGCAAATATTGATACTGAAATTGAAGAAAGTAGTAATGCATTAGAAAAATTAGATTCTAAAATAATAAAAATTGATAGATTTCAACTACCTATTGAAGAAAGTAATAGAACAATTATTAAGGTAGAAAAAATTAAAAAAACTAATAAAAAATATCCAAGAAAAAATAGTGAAATAAAAAATAAAAGACTTTAAATAGTCTTTTTTTTAAATTTTTAAAATTATTTCCCGGGAAATATTGCTATTTTACTAAAATTATAGTATCATTAATATGATAATAAAGAGGGGAAAGATAGTTATGAGAATGCGTAAAGAAGTATTTATTCTTAATATCGATGATATCTTGCCAAATAGATTTCAACCTAGAATAAAATTCGATGAAAAAGCTATTTTAGAATTATCTGAATCAATAAAAAAACATGGTGTTATTCAACCAATAATTGTTAGAAAAATTGCAGATAAATATGAAATAATAGCTGGAGAAAGAAGATATAAAGCAAGCGTTATTGCTGGAAGAAAAACTATACCAGCAATTATAACTGATATAGATGATAAAGAGAGTGCTGAGGTTGCATTAACTGAAAATGTTCAAAGACAAGATATGACACCTATAGAAGAAGCACTATCTTATAAAAAAATTCTTGATATGGGATATTTAAATCAATCAGAATTAGCAATTAAATTAGGAAAAACTCAATCAACTATAGCTAATAAGTTAAGATTATTAAATCTTTCTGATGAAGTTCAAGAAGCATTATTAGAAGAACAAATATCTGAAAGACATGCTAGATCATTACTTAGATTGCCTAAAGAAGAACAACCAAACATATTAAATAGAATAATTAAAGAAAGATTAACAGTTAGAAAAACTGATCAATTAATTAATAGTATATTGAATCCAAACGAAAATGAAATAAAAGAAGAAAAAGGTGATAATATGAATAATAATTTTAATGAAGTAAATAATAATTTTAATATACCAAGTGAACCAATAATAGATAATTCAAATAACAATCAAAACCCTGGATTTATGAATATTGATAATATAGCAAATAATGCACAAGATATACAACCTGTACAAAATAATGGAGTAGGTGAAAAAGAACCATTTAATCCATTTGGTGTTCAAGAACCAGTACAACCAGAAAAACCAGCATTTAATCCATTTGGAGCACCAGAACAACCACAAGGAGGATTTAATCCATTTAGTATGAATGAAGCACCAGCAGCACCACAACCAGAACCAGTACAACCAGAAGCACCAGCATTCAATCCATTTGGAGGAGCACCAAAACAACCACAAGGATTTAATCCATTTAGTATGAATGAAGTGCCAGCAGCACCACAACCAGAACCAGTACAACCAGAAGCACCAGCATTCAATCCATTTGGAGCACCAGAACAACCACAAGGAGGATTTAATCCATTTAGTATGAATGAAGCACCTGCAGCACCACAACCAGAACCAGCACAACCAGAAGCACCAGCATTCAATCCATTTGGAGCACCAGAACAACCACAAGGAGGATTTAATCCATTTAGTATGAATGAAGCGCCAGCTGCACCACAACCAGAACCAGCACAACCAGAAGCACCAGCATTCAATCCATTTGGAGGAGCACCAGAACAACCACAAGGAGGATTTAATCCATTTGAAACAAATCAATCAATTCCAGAAGTAAATCCAGCTCCATTTGTTTCAACACCAAATTATCCTTTACCTGAAACTCAAGAATTAACACCTTTAATGCCAGAAGTTGATAATAAACAACAAAGAGTAGATTTAAATACTGTAATTAATACAATGAGAGATTGCATTAAACAAATTGAAGGAATGGGTTATAAAGTTGATTCAGATGAATTAGACTTACCTGGAACATATGAATTTACAATTAAAATAGATAAAAATTAAAAAAGTATAATAAATATACTTTTTTTTAATACTATGATATACTTAAATAGGTGATAAATATGAAATACATAAGAGTTTTTTTATCATTTATAATTAGTACAGGATTATTTGCTTTACTACTATTTTTTTCTTTAAATATTATATTTAAAAATGTAGTTAAAAAGCAAATCATTGGTGGAGTAGCAAAAGATAAAATTGTATCTGAATATATTGAAAATAATATTGATAATGAAAAAGAAATAGATAAAATAATAAATAATGAAGAAGCTAAAACAATAATAGATTATGTTGTAAATGATTATATGGCTTATTTATCTGATAATAATCATAAAGTAAGTGAAAAAACGGTACAAAATATAGTAAATTATTGTGTAAATAATAAAGAAACAGTTAATAATTTATTAAGTGCACCACTAACAGAATCAGAAATGAAATCACAAGAAACACATGATAGTATTTATAATACCATTAATGATGGTTTTAAAAATATGAAATCAGAAATAGGCAATACACCTACAGAAGCAATTAAAATATATGCAAAACTAACATCAAATAATATTCAAATTGTATTGATAATATTAATAATAATATGTGTAATATTGCTAATGATAATAAATGGTTCACTATATAAATGGATGACAACATTTGGAAGTTCTTTAATATCAGTTGGAATTTTAATATGTGGATTATATTTTATATTAAATTATATAGTAAAACAAATAATGAATAGACAAAATTTTGAATTTAATATAACAATAAAATTAGATCAAATATTAATAATAGGAATATTAGAAATAACTATAGGTATTGTCTTAATAATTATAAAAAAAATAATTTCTAAAATTATGGAGAAAAAAGAAGATTTAAAACAAAATTATGAACAAATTAATGAAGATAATAATAAACAATTAGATAATAATGATTTACACTAAAAAGTGTAAACAAATAAAAAAAGTATCAAAAAATGATATTTTTTTATTTATATATATGTTATACTAAAGTTGGGGAGGTATAAATATGAAAGAAAATATATCTAAAAGTATAAATGGTGTTGATTTAACAAATTTAAGTTCAGAAGAAAAATATCAATTAGGATTACAAGATGGATTATCATTTTCACCTGAAGTAGAATCTGAAAAAATGAAAGAAGGATTAGCTGCTGAGGGAGATTATTTAAGAGGACTTCTTGAAGGAATTCAAAAAAATCCAGAACAACAAGAACTAGCAAAATCACATAGATAAAATACAAGGAATTATTCCTTGTTTTCTTTTTAAATAAATGATAAAATAAGTTAGTGAAAAAGGGTGATAATGTGGATGTTTTTAAATTAGAATCAAAATATAAACCAAGTGGAGATCAACCAGAAGCAATAAAAAAATTAGTTGATGGAATAAATGATAATAAGAAATGGCAAGTACTTTTAGGAGCAACAGGAACAGGAAAAACATTTACAATTGCCAATGTTATAAAAGAAGTAAATAAACCCACACTGGTATTGGCTCATAATAAGACATTAGCGGGACAATTATACGCAGAATTAAAAGCTTTATTTCCTGAAAACTCCGTAAATTTATTTATATCTTATTATGATTATTATCAACCGGAAGCATATGTTGCTAAAACAGATACATATATAGAAAAAGATGCCTCAATAAATGATGAGATAGATGAACTAAGACATGCTGCAACATCTGCATTACTTAATAGAAAAGATGTTATTGTAGTTGCTTCAGTTTCTTGTATATATGGTATAGGTGAAATTGAAGAATATAAAAATAAAATGCTTACATTAAATGTCGGTGATAATGTTGATAGAGAACAAATCTTACTACAATTAGTAGATATGCAATATGAAAGAAATAATTTAGAATTAAAAAGAGGTACATTTAGAGTAAGAGGAGATATTCTAGAAATTATGCCTATTAATCAACATGGAAAAGCTATAAGAATAGACTTTTTTGGTGATGAAGTAGATAGAATAATGGAATATGATACAGTTACAGGTGCTATAACTACCAACAAAAAAAGTATTACATTTTTTCCAGCAAGCCACTTTGTAACTAGTGAAGATAAATTAAAAATTGCTATAGAAAATATAAGAGAAGAATTAAAAGAACAATTAGAATACTTTGAAAAAGAAGGTAAATTATTAGAAAAACAACGACTTCAAGAAAGAACAAACTATGATTTAGAAATGTTATCAGAAACAGGTAGTTGTAGAGGTGTTGAAAATTATTCTAGACATTTAGCCTTAAAACAACCAGGAGCAACTCCAACTACTTTAATGGATTTTTTTGAAAATGATTTTTTATTAGTGGTGGATGAATCACATGTTACTTTACCACAAGTTAGAGGTATGTATAATGGTGATCAAATGAGAAAACAATCTTTAGTTGATTATGGATTTAGATTACCAAGTGCTAAAGATAATAGACCATTAAAATTTGAAGAATTTGAAAATAAAATAGATCAAGTAATATGTATTTCAGCTACTCCAGGTGATTATGAATTAGAAAAGGTAAATAATCAGTATGCTGAACAAATTATTAGACCAACTGGATTATTAGATCCAGAAATAGAAGTAAAACCAACAAATAATCAAATAGATGATTTAATAGAACAAATAAATATAAGAAAAAATAATAATGAAAGAGTACTTGTTACAACACTAACAATACGTATGGCTGAAGAATTAACATCTTATTTAAAACAATTAGATATTAAAGTAGCTTATTTACATAGTGAAATAAAGTCATTAGAAAGACTACAAATAATAAGAGATTTACGTATTGGTAAATATGATGTATTAGTAGGAATTAATCTACTTAGAGAAGGATTAGATATACCAGAAGTATCTTTAGTAGCAATAATGGATGCAGATAAACAAGGATTCTTAAGAAGTGATAGATCTTTAATTCAAACTATAGGTAGAGCTGCTCGTAATAGTAATGGACATGTTATTATGTATGCAGATACTATAAGTGATTCTATGAAAATAGCTATAACTGAAACTGAAAGAAGAAGAAAAATACAAGAACAATATAATAAAGAACATAATATTATTCCACAAACAATTATTAAAGATATACCAGAAGTTATATCTAATAACGAAGAAGTCGAAAAAGAAGTAAATAAAACATTAACCAAAGAAGAAAAAATAGATTTAATAAACAATATTGAATCAGAAATGAAAATAGCTGCTGATAATTTAGACTTTGAAAGAGCTATGGAATTAAGAGATATTTTATTTGAGTTAAAAAGTGAATAATGATATAATTATAAAGAGGGATGCTTATGTTAACAAAAATTAAAACAATTAGATTACTTGAAAATTTAATATATATAATGGGTTATGCATTAATATTATTACTAATGTCTATGATATTTAGAAAAACTATTGCTATAGATAACAGTTATTTAGGTTTATGGGGAATACTAATATCAACTGTAATATATTTCTTAAATAAAAAAGTTAAACCAATAATATTTAAATTAACACTACCTATAACAGCATTAACACTAGGTATATTCTATCCTTTTATAAATTTATTTATATTAAAATTTGTTGATTTTATATTTGGTAATCACCTAACTATAAAAGGTATTTTATTACCATTATTTATCGCAATTATAATATCAATTATGAATTTTTTAATGGATGAGATAGTAATAAAACCAGTATTAAAGAAAGGAAAATAAAATGAATCCAATCTTTTTACAATTTGGTAATATAATAATATATTGGTATTCAATAATATTATTATTATCATTTACAATTGGTTGTTTACTAATATTAAAAGAAGCAAAAAAACAAGGTATTCCAAAAGATAAATTAGAAGATTTTATGTTTTACACAATTCCTATTTGTTTAATAGGAGCACGTATCTATTATGTTTTATTTGAATTAGAGTATTATAAAACATATCCAATGGATATATTTAAAGTATGGGAAGGTGGTCTTGCTATACATGGTGGTATAATAGCAGGATTTTTCTGTTTATTATATTTTACTAAAAAAAATAAAATCAATATTATAAAAATGCTAGATATTTTGGTTGTTAGTTTAATATTGGGTCAAATAATAGGTAGATGGGGAAATTTTATGAATGGAGAAGCCTATGGACCAACTACATCATTAAGTTTTTTAAAATCACTACATTTACCTAACTTTATAATAGATGGAATGTATATAGATGGAAGTTATCATCAACCAACTTTTTTATACGAATCAATATGGAACTTAATAGGATTAATATCAATGTTAATAATTAGAAAAACTAAAATAAATAGATTAGGACTTCTAACATCCATATATTTTATATGGTATGGAATAGGAAGATATTTAATTGAAACACTTCGAACAGATAGTTTAATGTTTTTAAATATTAGAATAGCTCAATTAATATCAATAATATTTATATTAATTGGAATAGGAGTATTAATATATTCTTTAAAACAAAAAAAAGAAGAGATAAGAGTTTAAAAAAACTCTTTTTTGTTATATAATTAAAGAGGTGATACAATGAAAAAAGTCGTTATATTAGGTGGAGGTACTGGAATGTCAACTCTACTTAAGGGATTAAAAAATTTTCCAATTGAAATTACATCTATTGTATCAGTATGTGATGATGGAATGAGTACAGGAAGATTAAGAAAAGAATTTCATCAACCAGCCATGGGAGATATAAGAAAGGTAATGGTTTCTTTATCAGAAACAGAACCACTAGTAGAAGAATTATTAAACTATAGATTTAAAACAACAAGTGATTTAAATGGCCATGCTGTAGGTAATTTATTATTAACCGCAATGGCTAATATTACAGGTAATATGAGTGATGGAATAGAAGCATTATCAAAAATATTAAATTTAAAAGGAAGAGTATTACCTTTAACAGAAGATGATATAACATTAATTGCTGAAATGAGTGATAATACTACAATAGTAGGTGAACACAATATTACTGAAGCACATAAACAAGTAAAAAGAGTTTATTATGAAGAAGAACCAACAATATCAAAGGAAGTATTAAAATCAATAGAAGAAGCAGATTTAGTAATACTTAGTATGGGAAGTTTATATACAAGCATAATACCTAATTTAATATGTAGAGATATAATAAAAGAATTGGATAAATCAAATAAAAAAATAATGTATGTATGTAATATGGTTACTCAACCCGGAGAAACAGATAATTTTAAAGTAAGTGATCATATTAAAATACTTAATAATTATTTAGGTAAACATAAAGTAGATGTAGTAATTTCTAATAATGGAATAATTACAAAAGAAATTGCAGACAAATATGCTACAGAGGAACAAAAAGATCCAGTATTATTAGATAAAAAAGAAATAGAAAATATGAAAGTCGAACTAATAGAAAACAATTATGTTAATATTAATAATAATATGATTAGACATAATGTTGATAAATTAGCTTTAGATATATATTCATATATGGTAAGGTGATAAAATGTCATTTACAAGTACAGTAAAAAATGAGGTAAGTAAATTAGAAATAAATGAGATTGATTCTATAACAGAATTATCAGCAATTATAAAGAATACAGCAGTTATAGATAAAAGTATCAAAATTACAACAGAAAATGCCAGTGTTGCTAGAAGAATCTTTACATTAGTTAAGGAATTATTTAATTATGTTTCAAAAATAACTGTACGACGTGGATATAATTTTAATAAAAATTATATTTATATAATAGAAATAAATCATGATGTAGATAAAATATTAAAAAAACTAAGTCTAAATAATAATATACCAGAAGAATATATAGTAGATGATATTGAACTTCAACGTGCATATTTAATGGGAGTTTTTCTAGGTAGTGGATCAATTAACGATCCTAAAAAATCTAGATATCATTTAGAATTTTTAGTAGATACAAAAGAGTATGCAGAATTTATAAATAAGCTATTAAATAATTTTAGACTAAATAGTAAAATTTTAAAAAGAGAAAATAAATATATGATATATATAAAGGAAGCAGAAAAGATAGGAGATTTTTTAAGAATAATAAACGCTACAAATGCTGTATTCTATTTTGAAGATATAAGAATTTATAGAGATCATAAAAATATGACAAATAGATTAAATAATTGTGAACAGGCAAATGTAGATAGAATAATAGAAACCGCTACTAATCAAATAAAAGATATAGAAATATTAGAACAAAATGATGCGGTTGATTTATTAGATGATAAAGTAAAACAAGTATTAAAATATCGAAAAAAATATCCAGAAGTATCATTAACAGAATTATCAGAAATAATAACAATTGAAACAGGTAATTCAATTACTAAATCTGGTATATATCATAGAATGAAAAAAATTACTGAATTAGCAAAAAAAATAAAAGAAAAAAACTAGTATTTTATAAATAATTTTAGTATAATAAAAAATACAACTAAAGGATGTGATTGAATGAAAGTAATATTCACAAAAGATGTTAAAGGTCAAGGCAAAAAAGATGAAGTAAAAGAAGTAAAAGATGGATATGCAAAAAATTACTTAATTAAACTAGGATATGCAGTACCAGCTAATACAAATACTATGAAAAAATTAAATAGTGATTTAGAAAATAGACGATTAGAAGAAAATTTACTAATTGGTGAATGTAATCAAATAAAAACAAAACTTGAAAAGGAAAAATTAGTATTTAAAGTAAAAACTGGTAAACAAGAAATGATGTTTGGACAAATATCTACAAAACAAATAAAAGAAGAACTATCAAAATTAGGATATAAAATAGAAAAAACACAAATTTTATTAGATCATCCTATAACATCTTTAGGAACACATAATATTGAAATAGAATTACACAAACAAGTAAAAGCTATAATAAAAGTTAATGTAGTAAAGGAGTGATATTATGAATAATAAAGTAATGCCTAATGATTTAGCAGCTGAACAATCAGTTATAGGTTCAATGTTTTTTAGCAAAAAAGCATTACAAAAATGTGTGGAATCATTAAATAAAGATTTATTTTATGATGAAAGACATGCTCGTATATTTGATTGTATTAAAGAATTATCAGAAAAAGGGACTCCAATAGATATTACTATAGTAACATCAGAATTAAATAATAAAAAACAATTAGCGTCAGTAGGTGGAGTTGAATATTTAAGTGAATTAACTACAATTGTACCAAGTGCTGCAAATGTAGAAGAATATATAAAAATAGTAAGAGAAAAAGCAATTAGAAGAAGATTAATAGAAACAGCTCAAGAAATAGAAACAGATAGTTATAATTGGGATTCATCATTAGATGAATTACTAGATAAATCAGAAAAAAATATGATGACTATTTCTAAAACAAGAACAGGTTCAGAATTTAGATCTATACAAGAGGTGTTATTTAAAGCACAAGAAGATCTAGAAAAACTTTCTCAATTAAAAGGAGAAATAACAGGATTATCAACAGGTTTTTATGCATTAGATAAAATAACTAGTGGATTACAACCAAACCAATTGATAATTATAGCAGCAAGACCTGCCATGGGTAAAACTGCATTTGCACTTAACTTAGCTACAAATGCAGCAAAAGCTTCTGGAAAAAAAGTAGCGATATTTAACCTAGAAATGAATGCAGAACAATTAGCAATGCGTATGTTATCATCTGAAGGACAAATAGATGGTGTTAAATTAACAAAAGGAAGATTAGAACATAATGATTGGAAAAGAGTTAATGAAGCAATATCTAGATTAGCAGAAACAAATATTTATATAAATGATAATCTAAGTATAACACTAAATGAAATAAGAGCTGTATGTAGAAGATTAGCTTCTGAAGGAGATTTAGGTCTTATAGTAATTGACTACCTACAATTAATTAATTTAGGAACGTACACTGGTAATAGACAACAAGAAATTTCTGAAATATCAAGATCACTTAAAACTCTTGCTATGGAATTAGCAATTCCAATAGTCGCATTAGCTCAATTATCTCGTTCTGTAGAAGCAAGAGATGATAAAAGACCAATGCTTAGTGATTTAAGAGAGTCTGGATCTATTGAACAAGATGCCGATTTAGTCGCATTCTTATACAGAGATGATTATTATAATAAGGAAGCATCCATAGATGAAAATACATCTCAAAGTGAATTTATTATTAGAAAACATCGTAATGGTCCTACCGCAACAGTGGATTTAATATTTAAAAGAAATACTTCTACATTTGTTAATTTTACAAATAAAGAGGAACAATAATGAAAATATCTGTACTCGCAAGCGGTTCAAAAGGAAATAATTCATATATAGAAACAACTAATACGAAAGTATTAGTTGATTTAGGTATGACTTGTTTATATGTAGAAACTAAATTAAAAAGTTTAAATGTAGATCCTAAGGATATAGATGCTATTATACTAACACATACACATGTAGATCATATTAATGGATTAAGAGTTTTTACAAAAAAATATAGTACAAAAGTATATTTAACAGAAAAAATGTTAAAAGATATAAAAGAAATATTTGATTTACAAAACTATGAAATAATAGATAAAGATTTTAGTATTAATGATTTAGATGTTGAAGTATTTAAAACATCACATGATGCATCTGATTCAAATGGCTATATTTTTAAAGAATTAAATAAATCAATTGTATATATAACAGATACCGGTTATTTAAATAGAAAATATAAAGAAAAATTAACAAATAAAAATATTTATATTATGGAAAGTAATCATGATGTTAAAATGTTGCAAAATGGAAAATATCCATATCATTTAAAACAAAGAATTCTATCAGATAAAGGCCATTTATCAAATGAAATGTCAGCTAAATATTTGGTTGACTATATAGGAAAAGATACTAAAAATATAGTACTAATTCACTTAAGTCATGAAAATAATGATCCTGAAGTAGCATTAAATACATTAAAAAATAAATTAAAAGAAAATGATATTAAATTTGATAATATAATAATATCTAGTCAAGAAGAAAAAACGGAGTTAATAGAAATATGATAAAAATAATATGTATAGGAAAAATAAAAGAACAGTTCTATAGAGATGCCATTCAAGAATATTTAAAAAGATTATCAAAATATACCAAAATAGAATTAATAGAATTAAATGATATTAATAATGATAATATCAATATAATATTAGAAAAAGAAAGAGATGAAATACTTTCTAAAATAAAAGAAAAAGAGTATATAATTACATTAGAAATAGAAGGAAAAGAACTAGATAGTGTCGAATTATCAAATAAAATAAATGAGTTACAAATTAAAAATTCCAATATTACTTTTATAATAGGTGGTTCATATGGAATCCATAATGATATAAAAAATATGAGCAATTATAAGTTATCTTTTTCCAAATTAACATTTCCGCATCAATTGTTTAGAGTAATGTTATTAGAACAAATATATAGAAGTTATAAAATTCTTAATAATGAAACATATCATAAGTAGTTAAATACTACTTTTTTTATTGAAAATAAATAATATTTATTATATAATTATATAAGAATAGGAGGGGCCTATGAACGACGAATTAAAAAAGATAGACATGTATTTTAGAGCAGCAAATTACTTATCAGCATGTCAATTATATTTATTAGATAATCCATTATTAAAAAGAGAATTACAGATGAGTGATATAAAGAAAAAAATAGTAGGACACTGGGGAACAGTTCCAGGTCAAAACTTTATATATGTTCATTTAAATAGAGTAATTAAAAAAAATAGGTTAAACATGATATATATATCAGGACCAGGACATGGAGGAAATGCTATTGTTTCCAATGTATATTTAGAGGGGACATATAGTGAAGTATATCCTGATATACCAGAAGATGAAGAAGGATTAAAAAAATTATTTAAACAATTTTCATTTCCTGGAGGAATATCATCCCATGTAGCACCAGAAACACCTGGATCAATACATGAAGGTGGAGAATTAGGATATAGCTTATCTCACGCATATGGAGCAGTTCTAGATAATAAGGAATTAATAGCTGCTTGTGTTGTAGGAGACGGAGAAGCAGAAACTGGTCCACTAGCAAATAGTTGGCATTTAAATAAATTTATAAATCCAAAAACAGATGGAGCAGTACTTCCAATACTTCATTTAAATGGATATAAAATAGCCAATCCAACAGTACTAGGTAGAATGAGTAATAAAGAATTACTAGATTTATTCAGTGGATTTGGATGGCATCCATATATAGTAGAAGGTAACGATCCAATGACAATGCACAAAAAAATGTGTGATGTTATGGATAGAGTAATTGCTGAAATTAAATCAATTCAAAGAAATGCAAGACTAGCAAATAAACAATCAAGAAAAACTTGGCCTATGATAATTCTTAGAACTCCTAAAGGATGGACTGGTCCTAAAAAAGTAGATGGACTACAAATTGAAAATTCATTTAGAGCTCATCAAGTACCAGTTACAATAGACAATGAAGAAAAATTAGGATTACTTGAAAAATGGTTAAGAAGTTATCATCCTGAAGAATTATTTGATAAAGATGGTAGATTAATAAAAGAATTAAGAGATTTAGCTCCTAAAGGAAGATTAAGAATGGGAGCCAACCCACATGCTAATGGAGGACTTTTACTTGAAACATTGAGAACACCTGATTATCGTAAATATGGAGTTAAATTTACAGGTAGAGGAACCATTGAAGCAGAAGATATGAGAGAATTAGGAAAATATGTTAGAGATGTTTGTGTTTTAAATCAAAAATCACAAAACTTTAGAGTATTCGCACCTGATGAAACTGCGTCAAATAGATTAAATTCGGTATTTGAAGTAACCAATAGAAAATGGAATGATAAAATAATTATTGGTGATGATTACTTATCACCAGATGGTAGAATTATTGATTCTTATCTTTCAGAACATTTTTGTGAAGGAGCACTAGAAGGATATTTACTTACTGGAAGACATGGATTCTTCAGTTCATATGAAGCATTTATTAGAATAGTAGATTCGATGACTTCACAACACGCTAAGTGGTTAAAAGTAACAAAACAATTGCCTTGGAGAGCACCAATAGCTTCACTAAACTATGTATTGTCATCACATTGTTGGCAACAAGATCATAATGGATTTACGCATCAAGATCCAGGTTTTTTAAATCATATAGTAACTAAAAAACAAGATATAGTAAGATTATATTTACCTCCAGATGCAAATTGCCTAATAGCTTGTTTTGATCATTGTATTAAATCAAGAAATTATATTAATGTTATAGTGGCATCTAAACATCCAAGACCTCAATGGTTAAATATGGATGAAGCATTTAGACATTGTTTTGATGGAATAGGTATTTGGAAATTTGCTTCAAATGATGAGGGAAGCGAACCAGATATTGTAATGGCATGTGCAGGAGATACACCTACACTTGAAACACTAGCTGCTACAAAAATATTAAGAAAAGCTTTTCCTTTATTAAAAATAAGAGTAGTAAATGTTATAGATTTAATGAGACTTGAATCAAATTTAAAACATCCACATGGATTAACTGATGGTGAATATAATATGATATTTACTAAAAATAAACCAATAATATTTAATTTTCATGGATATCCAAACTTAATACATCAACTAACATATAAAAGAGATAACAAAGATATGCATGTACATGGATATAATGAAGAAGGAACTATTACAACTCCATTTGATATGCGAGTACAAAATGAAATAGATAGATATCATTTAGTAATCAATGCTATTAAATATTTGCCTAAATTAGGTAATAAAGGATCTGCACTTGTAGAATGGTGTAAAGAAAAATTAGTAGAGCATAAAGAATATATACATGAATATGGTATAGATATGCCAGAAATAACAAATTGGAAATGGGAAGATTAAAAAATCTTCCTTTTTTTTATATAAATGATATAATTATCATAGGAGGTAGTAGGTTGTATGGATTTTGAAAAGATAATAGATATAAATTTTGATAAAAAAATGCACAAGAAAAGAGATAATGGATTACTTTTATCTGATGAACAAATTGAAGTATTAAATAGATATGATATAGATTATTTAAAATATAATAATATATCAAGTTTAATATATGAAATAGAGGAAATATTAAATGAAGAATATAATGAAGAATTAGATAAAGTATCAGGAGAATTAGCGGAATTTAATTATTATAATAATACAAATAAGTAGGTGGGTTATGGTTAAAACGGAAAAAATAAAAAATATAATAAAATCTGGTAATTTAGAAGGATTAAATAAATATAATAGTAATACAATATGTAATTCATGTATCGAAATACTTGAAGAAGAAATAAATAATTTTAGTTATGATGAAGATATAGATTATTTAGATACATTAATAAAAATATTACCTATTTATGGTAAAAAAAATCGTAAAATACTTGATGAAAAACTAAAAATAATACATCAACAAGTAAAAACTTTTTTAGTACAAAAACCAGGTAATATAGATAAAACAAATCATAATTATAAATTTCTTAAAAACCTAATAAATAATATAGAATTAATTCAAATATCTATGTTGTATGATTATGTTGATAAATATGATGGCCCACATTATCAAATAATAGACTATATAATATTTGATTTAAAAAAAACATCTATATTTAAAGACGCATTACAAAGATTTCCATATTTAGTAAACTATTTTGATAGAAATAATAAAAAAATAATTGTAAGTGTTATTGATAAATATATAGAAGAAGTAATTAATTATAATAAAGAAACAGGAAGAGATGAAATATTATATTATGATGAAATAATAAACTATATATTAACATCACCTAAATTTATATTTGATATTATAGATAAACAAACAATATTAAAAAAAATAAAACAAAGTTTAAAAGAAATAAAAAAAGATAAAAAAATAAAAACATTCTTTTTAAATATTTTACTTGAAAAAGTAATGGGAGAAGAAGAAGAAAAAAGTATAGAATATTATGAATATAAATATGATATTCCTTCATCTTTTAATATAGCAATAAAAACAGAAGTAAAAAAAATAATAAATAATTATACAATAGATAAAGATAGATCTATCATAGATGATTATATATTATCATTTGATGGAGAAGACGCTAAAGAAATAGATGATGCTTTATCAGTTAAAATACTTGATAATAATCATATGCAACTTGGAGTCCATATCGCTGATCCTATGGCTGTAATTGATAAAGATAGTATAATATTTGATGAAGCTGCCAAAAGAACAACATCAATATATTTATCTGATAAAACATATCCATTATTTCCAGAGGAATTAATGGAAAAATTAATTAGTTTAAATGAAGGTAATTATAGACCTGCTATATCATATTACTTTGAATTTGATGAAAATGGTAAATTTATTAAAGATGAATTTATTAAATCAGTAATAAAAGTAGATAGAAATATGACATATAAAGATTTTAACCATATTTTAGAGAAGGATGGTAATGACAAATTATCAGAAACAGTAAAAAAACTAAATACAGCTTCAAATATATTACAAAGCTACTATAAAAAAGATCCTTTATATGAAAAAGTAAACAGAACTACAAATAATATAACAAATACCAATATAATTGGTAGATCAAAAGGAGAACGTGTAGTAGAAGCAACAATGATATTTACCAATCATCGAGTAGCTACTTATTTTTATAATAATGGTTTACCATTTAGTTATAGAAATCATGTAATAGGTAGTGAACAACAAGAAGAATTAAATAGAATAGAACAATATATTTTAAATGAGGCATATAATGAAGAATGTATAAAATTTATCGAAATTTTAAAAAATATTTATCCAAATGCAGAATATGATATAGTATCTAAAGGACATTTTGGATTAGATATAAATCCATATGGACATGTAACAGCTCCTGCCAGAAGAGAAGATGATGATTTAAATATAATATGCCTTGATAAATTTTATTTTGATGAATATACAGAAGAAGATATTATAAAATATAATAACTTTTTATCAAAACATGTTAAACGTATAAATGCTAAAAGACCTTCAATTGAGAAATTTTCATCACGTTATGAAAATTTGACAAGATAGTTTATTCATGATAAGATAAATTTGCTTTTTTAAAAAAAGTGAGAGGTGAAATTGTGAAAATAAACCAGAAAAAGGTTGCAATTATAACAGGATTTGTACTTATATTGTCAGGATTATTAGTAATGAATATTCCAACAGAAAAAAAACAATATAATGCTACAATTAATAGTAAAGTCTTCTATAATGATTCTAAAGTATTTTTAGAAGAAGCTGAAAATGACGTAAAAGAAGAAATAAGAAAAGCAAGCGTAGTATGGGATGATTTAACAATTGACGAATTATCAGAAAAACTTGAAAGATCAATGAATTCATCATTAAAAGGAAAAGGAAGACTATTTGCAACATATTCGATAGAGTTAGGACTAGATCCATATCTAGCACTAGCAATTACTTTACATGAAACTGGATGTTCATATAGTTGTAGTGGTTTAGTTAGATCACATAACAACTTAGGTGGATTAAAGGGTGGAAATGGTAAATATATGGCATTCCCAACTTTAGATGATGGTATCAAGGGATATTTAAATATATTATATAAAAGATATTATTCAAAAGGGTTAACAACACCAGAAAAAATGAATCCAGTATATGCTCAAAGTACAACATGGGCAAGTAAAGTACGTTGGTATATGAATAAAATAAAGGCTGCATAAGCCTTTTTTTATTTACTTATTATAATATAAATGATAAAATTAAAATAGGTGGTAACATGAATAATGAGGATATAGTTGAAGAAGAAATAGTCAAAAAAAATAACTATGAAACAGAAAAACAAGTAGAAAAAGATATAAAAAGTAATGAAGATGTGATGAAAGAAAAAATACATAATATTTTAACAGATTTAGAAGAAGTAGATAAAAGAGAAAAAAATAAAGAAAGAAGAAAAAAATTATTTTGGACAATTAGTTTTATTATAGAAATAATAATAATTATTCTAATTATTAAATCAAGATAATGTTGTCATGAAATATATAATATGATAAAATTATATTAGGAGGAACAATATGAGTGAAGATTCAAAAATATTGCAAAAAATATTAAAATGTGTTTATATTATAATTGCCTTACTTGCAATTAATACAATAATATTATTTGCTTCAAATGTAAAAATAACAACAGACAAAGATAAATCAAAAGATCAAAATCAAAAAGGAACAGAAGAACAAATTAATTCAAATTATGATGTAAGTATGTTTAAAGAAGTAACAATGGATGAAGCAATAGATCTATTTGATTCAAAGGAAACAAAACTTATTTATATAGGTAGAGCAACTTGTGGTTATTGTGTACAATTCCTACCAGCACTTCAACAAGCACAAACTGAATATGGATATCAAACATATTATTATGATATGGACAAATTAACTTCAGAAGATAGTAAAAAAATATTAGAAAAGGATAATGAAAATAAATTTCTTGAAGAAAACTTTACAGCAACTCCAATGGTACTTTTAGTAAAAAATGGAAAACTACAAGATACTTGGGTTGGATATGATGATTATGAAAATTTTGCACAATTCTTAGAAAAAAATGGATTTGAAAAATAATTAAGCTTGTGCTTAATTATTTTTGTTTAAGGGAGGTTTAAATATGTATGATGTAATAATAGTTGGAAGTGGACCAGCAGGAATATTTACAGCACTAGAATTGTTAAAAGAAAATAAAAAATTAAAAATAATAATGTTTGATAAAGGAAATAGTATTAAAGTAAGAAAATGCCCAAAAGCAAAAACTTTAAACTGTATGTCATGTAAACCATGTAATATATCAAGCGGTTTTGGAGGGGCAGGAGCCTTTTCAGATGGTAAATTATCATTATCAAAAGATGTAGGTGGATGGTTAGAAGATTATATTGATGCGGATAAATTAAATGAATTAATTCACTATGTAGATAGTATTTATTTAGAATATGGTGGAGATAAAGAAATATCATATAATGAAGAATTTGCAAATGAATTTGATTATGAATGCAGTAAGTATGGATTAAAGTTTATTAAGTGTCCTATAAGACATTTAGGAACAGAAAAAAGTGCGGAAATAATGGAAAGAATGTATGACTATATAGTTGGTCAAGGTGTAGAAGTAATATCAAAAGAAGAAATAAAAGAAGTGGATATGAAAAATAAAACTGTAAAGTCAGATAAAAACACTTATAAAGGAAAAAATATTGTACTATCTGTCGGTAGAAGTGGTTCAGGATGGTTAATAAATGAATGTAAAAAGAATGAAGTAAAAACAACTAATAATCAAGTCGATATAGGAGTAAGAGTAGAATTACCAAGATCAATAACAGATCATTTGACAAATAATTTGTATGAATTTAAGGTTTACAATAGTTCAAAAACAACAGAAAATATGGTTAGAACATTTTGTATGAATCCAGGTGGATTTGTTTCACAAGAAAATTATGATGATAATCTAGCAGTAGTTAATGGTCATTGCTATCATGATATAAAAAGTAATAATACTAACTTTGCTTTACTTGTATCATCAAGATTTACTGAACCATTTGATGAACCAATCACATATGGAAAATATATAGCTAGACTATCTAATATGTTAACAGGTGGCAAAATAATGGTTCAAAGATTAAAAGATTTAAAAGAAGGTAAAAGATCAACATATGATAGAATTAAAAAATTATCGTATACACCAACATTAAAAGATGCAGTTCCAGGTGATTTATCTTATGTTTTACCTTCAAGAATTGTAACTGCACTACTTGAAACATTTGATGAATTAGAACATGTATGTCCAGGAATATCTGGAAGAGATACAATTCTTTATGGAGTAGAAGTAAAATTTTATTCAGCAAAAATAGAAGTAGACAATAATTTACAAACAAAATATGATGGAGTATACGCTATTGGAGATGGTGCAGGAATTACAAGAGGATTAATGCAATCATCAATAAGTGGTGTAATTGCTGCAAGAAATATCTTAAAAAAATAAAAAAATTCGCAAAAACTATTGCAACTTTGCATAAAATATTATATAATTACTCATGTCAGCACTTATTTGTTGACATGAAATTGTGCCTGAGTGGCGAAATTGGTAGACGCACAGGACTTAAAATCCTGCGGGAGTCAAATCCCGTGCCGGTTCAAGTCCGGCCTTAGGCACCATTTATTTTTTTGGAGAGATACCCAAGTCTGGTTGAAGGGACTGGTCTTGAAAACCAGCAGGTCGGGCAACTGGCGCAAGGGTTCGAATCCCTTTCTCTCCGCCATCTTATTTTTATATCGCGGAATGGAGCAGTCTGGTAGCTCGCCGGGCTCATAACCCGGAGGTCGTTGGTTCAAATCCATCTTCCGCAACCATATGGTCCCGTGGTGTAGCGGTTATCACGTCTGCCTGTCACGCAGAAGATCGCGAGTTCAATTCTCGTCGGGACCGCCATTTTTTTTGGCTCTATAGCTCAGTTGGTAGAGCACAGGACTGAAAATCCTGGTGTCGGTAGTTCGATCCTACCTGGAGCCACCATTTGAAATATATGAACTTTATAGTTCGTTTTTTTTATATTTTATTGACAATAAAAGATTATTTTTTATATAATTAAATTGTTAATTGTATGTTTTAAGGAGTATTAATATGTATAAATATATTAAAAGAATTTTGGATTTATTGTTAGCTTTAATCGCATTAGTAATACTATTAATACCAATGCTTATAATAGGAATTGCTATTAAGTTAGAAGATAGGGGCCCAGCTCTATTTAAACAAATGAGAACTGGAAAAGATGGAAAAAATTTTAAATTAATTAAATTTAGATCAATGAAAGTAAATAATAATCCACTAGATTTTAGTATTGAAGATCAATATACAAAAGTTGGTAAATTTATAAGAAAAACATCATTAGATGAATTACCACAATTATTTAATATTATTAAAGGTGAAATGTCTTTTATTGGCCCAAGACCATGGATGAGTGAATATTTTGAACTAATGAATAAAAAACAAAAAGGTAGATTTAAAGTCCTTCCTGGTATAACAGGATTAGCTCAAGTTAATGGAAGAAACACTTTATCGGTAATTGAGAGAATAAATTATGATTTAATATATATAGAAAAATTTTCATTTAAACAAGATATACAAATATTTTTTAAAACAATCCTAACGATATTTAAAAAACAAGGTGTCAATAACGGAAAAGAAGGAATAAAAGAGGATTTAGCTGAATTAAAAAAAGAAAATAAATAATTATTATTGAAAGAAGGCATATAGTGAAAAAAATATTTATAACAGGTGTAGCTGGATTTATTGGATCAAATCTTGCTAAAAAGCTATTAGAAGATAAAAATATTTTTGTAATTGGATTAGATAATATGAATGATTATTATGATGTTGATTTAAAAAAATATCGTTTAAACAAATTAACAAAATATAATAATTTTACTTTTTTTAATTGCAATCTAGCAAATAAAGAATCATTAAATAATATATTTAATACTTTTTTACCAGATGTTGTTGTTAATTTAGCAGCCCAAGCAGGCGCTCGTGATAGTATAATAAATCCTGATAATTATATTGAATCAAATATCATAGGATTTTATAACATATTAGAAGAATGTAAAAAATATCCAGTAAAACATCTTGTATATGCATCATCCTCATCTGTATATGGTGATAACACCAAAGTGCCATTTAGTACAGATGATAAAGTAGATAGTCCAGTAAGTATATATGCTGCCACTAAAAAAAGTAATGAAGTATTTGCTCATGCATATTCCAAATTATATGATATACCTTCAACTGGTTTAAGATTTTTTACAGTATATGGACCAGCAGGTAGACCAGATATGGCATATTTTAAATTTACAGAAAAACTAGTAAACAATGAAAAAATACAAATATATAATTATGGTAATTGTAGAAGAGATTTCACATATATAGATGACATAGTAGAAGGAATAATTAGAGTAATTGAAAAACCACCAGAAAAGAAAATAGGTAATGATGGACTACCAATTGCTCCATATAAAATATATAATATAGGTAATTCACATCCAGAAAGTTTAAATGATTTTGTAACAATCTTAATAGAAGAATTAAAAAATGCAGGTGTGTTAGATAATAATTTTGATCTTGCATCACATATAGAATTATTACCTATGCAACCAGGAGATGTAGAGGTAACATATGCAGATACAACTGAATTAGAAAAAGATTTTGGATATAAACCAAATACCACATTAAGAGAAGGACTAAAATCTTTCACACAATGGTATAAAGATTATTATATTGATAAAAAGAAAATAAATATTAAGTAATATTTATTTTTTTATATAAAATTTGTTATAATATATATAACAATAAGAGGTGCTTATGAAATTAGAAGTGATGTTATCAGTAATGAATTTAAATAAAAAAGATTTAGATAAAATGAATATAACAAGTAAATGTACTGTTATAAATCAGTGTAAAAAAAATGATTTTGAACAATATAAAAATTTTAATATTTACTCTTATAATGAAATGGGAACTTCTAATAGTAGAAATAGAGCTTTAGAACATATTACAGAAGATATTATATTAATATGTGATGATGAAGTAATATATAGTAAAACTTATGAGCAAGATATATTAAATGAATTTAAAAATAATCCACATGCAGATATTATTATTTTTAATATTGACAGTCCTAATCGTAAAATTAGAATTAATAAAAAAAATAGAAGACTGCATTTTTATAACATACTATCATATTCGGCACAAAGAATTGCATTTAAAAAAAGTAGTATTAAAAATATAGAATTTAATAGTCTATTTGGTGGTGGAGCTAAATATTCATCAGGTGAAGATACATTATTTTTAGTTGATTCTATGAAAAGAAAAATAAAAATATATTCAAGTACAAAAAACATTGGTATAGTTAATCATCAAACATCTACATGGTTTAAAGGATATACTGAAAAATACTTTTATGATAAAGGAGCTTTATTCACGGCAATATCTAAAAGATTTAGACATATTTTAATGTTACAATATTTACTTAGACACAAAGAAGTACTTACAAATTTTAAATTAAAAGAAGCATATAAAATAATGAAAAAAGGATCAAATGATTATATAAGAAATAGAGGATGATAATAATGAATGATTTAATAACAGTAATAATAAATGTTTATAATGGTGAAAAATTTATAAAGAAATGTGTTGATTCTATTGTAAATCAAACATATAAAAATTTAGAAATATTAATTATTAATGATGGTTCAACAGATAATACATTAAAAATAGTTAAGGAATATAAGGATCCAAGAATAAGAATAATTACTACAGAAAATTTAGGATTATCTCTATCTAGAAATGTTGGAATTGATAATGCTAAAGGGGAATATTTATATTTTGTGGATGTAGATGATTTTATAGAATTAGATACGTATGCAGAAATAAAAAATTTAAATACATCTAATATAATAAATGGTATATGTTTGGATCCACGTATTGGTGATTACTATAATAATCCCTCATTTGGATATGGAGGATATTGTTTA
>Ga0256405_10001225_pt1 | contig 72366 bp, 65 predicted proteins | sample RumenRJG_02DNA_FD_189096 | JGI IMG/M metagenome (GOLD analysis project Ga0256405, IMG submission 189096) | Bovine rumen microbial communities from Lethbridge, Alberta, Canada - RJG_02 | ecosystem: Host-associated > Mammals > Digestive system > Stomach > Rumen | place: Canada: Alberta...
TTTTGCTTGTTTTCTTTTTGCAACACTAAGATAAGTGAAAATTCTGACATGGCAAAATCCTGGGCAACTTTTTGTTGCTCAGGAACTTATAAATAAAGTTAAATTATAGTGTTGCGGAATTAAGGTGTTATCATCTTTGCCTCCTTTCTATTTGATGATTAAACAAGTTGACTATCCCCATAGCTAACACCTTCTTGGGCCAGCATTTTTGCCCACTTCCCATTTTTGACGGGTGTGAACCTTCTCTGCTCTACCATAATATATATTACCCTTAACACGATGGCCCTCATGAGGTATTTCATCTAGTTCGGAAGCAATATCTTCCAATTTTCTTTTGGTGTAATAGTTTATGTTTCCTGTTATCTTGAAGCCGTTAGGCATAACAAATTCTTTGTTTTCTTTATTATTCATATTTTGTTTCTTTTTTTTTGCATCGGAGCGCAAAGATAGTGCTTTTCTGCGATACTACAAAGGCTTTTTTACAAAATTGTGTTGGCCTTACACTTTTATCCAAAAACATTTGGCCATATTATAATTTAGTTGTATCTTTGCAGCCTTAAGAGATTTTATGGTTGATTGATTTAGTTTTTTAAGTAAATTTTTAGGGAGAGTCAACAGTGATGTTCGCTCTCCCCTAATTTTATATATTATAAGCAAATTTTTTAAGTTATAGATATATCTTCCTTCTTTATCTCTACTAATAGTTCTTTTGAAATCTTTGGCTCTAACGCCAAGCGGTTTGCCTGAGCCTCAACAGTCTTTTCGAAGAGATTCCTCACGTATCTGGCATTGCCAAAGTCCTTGGGCTTGTTAGCAACCACCTCTTCCAATTTCTTCAGCAAGAATTCCTTCACGTCGTCAGCCAGCTTGTACTCATGCTTATCTGTATTCAAAAGGAATATCTTTAGGAGTTCCTCTGCTGTATAGTCCTCAAAGTGGATATAGCGGTTGAAACGCGACTGAAGTCCTGGATTTGAGTTGATAAAATCTTCCATCTCCTTTGTATATCCAGCAACAATCACCACAAGCCTATCCCTATCGTCCTCCATACGTTTGAGCAGAGTTGCTATAGCCTCCGGACCATAATCCCCTTTTGCACCTTGAACTAACGAATATGCTTCATCGATAAACAAAACACCATCCAGAGCTTCATCAATCTTTTTATTTGTCTTTACAGCTGTCTGCCCGACATATTCTGCTATCAAACCAGAACGATCTGTCTCAACAAGATGACCTTTCTTCAATAATCCCATTTCCTTGTAAATGCCTGCAAGAATTCTGGCTACAGTAGTCTTACCCGTTCCTGGATTACCAGTAAATACACAGTGAAGTGATAAATTGGGCGATTTCATACCCATCTCATCCCTCTTCAACTTCATCTGAATATAGTTCGAAAGGGTTGTTATTTCCTTCTTAGTTTCAGAAAGGCCTATCAATTCGTTCAATTCATCAATTGATGATTTTGAGATTTCTGTATTTTGAGCAATCTCTTTTTTAGAAACCTTTTTTCTTGTTTGCTTCAATGCATCAATATTCTGTTCTGCCTTTTCTATCCATTCTTTCTTTGCCTGCTTTGGCACAGGATTGCCATGGTCATCAGTATAAAGTGCCTCAAGCAACTCTTGATTCTTCAGAATTTGTTTCAACCAAGTTTTTTCTTTTATGGAAATTTCCCCATCCGATTTCACTATCAATTGATTCATCCTAAATAACAGCATTCGTAGATACTCCGTCACCTCATCCTTCCAGATGGCGAATGCTATTATCAGTCTAAAGTCCTCGTACCCGTCAATTAATGCAGCCTCATTATCTACATTATTAAATATTTCCATTCTTTTTCTCACGTTATCCATACAAAACTTACGATAGAAGTCATCCGACATATCCATCTTTAGTTTATAGTACGGGTAATCTTCACCTGCGTCGTAATCAGTAAGCACCCTTGTTATTATATAGAGACAGAGACCATGAGCCGTTGAATGTGTCATTTTTCCGACATACCCCATCTTGTCAAAACACATCGATACATCCTTTATGAGCATCGACTTAAAGTTAAAGATGTAGCTATCTGGCTCCCCAAACGTATTAGACGCTTTTCTCAGCAACGCAAGAAAACTTTCATGATGGCATGAATCTGTAATAATTCGAATAATCGACAGTGTAGTTTTCTTCAATTCTTCAAATAATTCTTCACCCACCTTCAGACCATCCTCTGTTGAATCAGGTTCTGAAATGGGATAATCCTCAGAAATAATGTCATCTGCGAGTTCATTTGAACGTTTAAGAACCTCCTCAATAAAATTATCCATATCTTTGTCCGATTTAATTTCCTTGTCTGTTATTGTATCAGGAATGACGTTATCTTCAAATTCATCCTTGGCTTTTTCAGAAAGCTTAAAATAAACAAATGTTATTAAAATGGCACAAGGAATAGTTATCAAATTAAGACCAGCACCATAATACGATATAGTCGCCTCAGAACAAGAAAACATCAAAATGATGTTTAGACTCACCCATGCTCCAATAAAGAAAAGAATTTTCTTAAACATATTATTTCTCTGATAATGAATTTGTTTTAACTAAAACTCTATCGTTAATATTCTTCACGTCTGATGGGAGTATTGGGATCAATGGTGAGGACTTCATCGTAGGTCAGACCGTAGAGATGATATACTTTCAGATCAATTTCTTGGTCTGTTTCTGCTATTTGGTTTGTCAGTTGTTGACAGGCTTCGCGATACTGATTGAAGTATTCTTCCCACTCGTCTTGCTGGACTAATGAGAGTTTTATTTTCTGTTTCTTCAGTTCTGCCATCAAGCCCTTGAATACCAGCTGATCAAACGTCTGCAAAGCTGTTGTTATCTTTATGCCCTCAAAGTTCTCACTCAAACGACGCAAGAAACGGCTGCGTTTCTCCTTTAACTGACTATTGAGGAAGAGCATTCTATCTGCAAGAGTATCCAAGGGGTTCAATTGCTCTGCTGTAATCTTAGGCAATACAAGTCGTTTCCAATCGTCTGGATAAATATGGATATTACTACGACGTTCAGTATTCAATTCATATCTGATAAGTGACGAATTGAAGATTGCGAGCAAGGTTCTATATGAATAGTTAGTAGATATTTCTTCATATAAAATCCTATCTTCTTTGTTGTTATAAGCCTTAGAAACACTATTATTTTCAACGCCCTTAAGGTCTATCCAACGTTTGAAGCCTATGGCACTTTCGTTGAAATAGCCATTATCCGTATCAAGAAATGTACGAGGAAATGCCCCAGGACTTCGCATCGTTACCAACTTGTATGAGCCTTCAAACATCTCAACAAATCCTTTACGACGCCATTTCTTTGGCGAACGTTCTGTACCATATTCTATATAACGAGGTCGTAGTAGTCCCCAGCAGCCTATATCTTTTCCTTCATAGTAAAGTTTACAATGGCATTCGTCTTTTGTCTCTGACAATAAGTCACTCACAAGAAACTCTCCCTTATACAATTTTTCATCGCTATTACCAACAATACCAACAGACATATAACAAATATTCCCCAATGGAATCATGTCGTTCTTTCCTTCAATTAAACTATGCTTTGCGTCGATTCTTAGACTATCAGGGTAATTATCCAAAATCTTCTCTACGAACTGATGATTAGCATCATGAATTCGCTGAGTAAAACAATTGGCACCACGCTTATCAATGCTTACAATAACACTCTTCACTCCAACATTCTCAAACACCTCTATGTTTGGAAAATAATCTATCATAGACAAGTAGTGGTTATCCTTCAAATATTCAAGGCTACGCTTACCATATTCAGCGTGACAATATGCATCCGGAATAATGAACGAACAGAGGCTATACGGCCTCGACACCTTTATAGACAATTCAAGGAAAGGAATATATAAATCCCATTTGCCTGCAAGTGTCTCCCATTTGCCACATGATGTCATATAATTACGGAAGTCCAAAGAATTACCTGGGCTATCAGCTCTCACATACGGCGGATTACCTATAACGACATCAAAGCCACCCTTTTCAAACACCTTTGGGAATTGTTCTTGCCAGTTAAAGGCTTTGTCGCCAGCAATAGCAGGATCACTAATCAGCGAGTTGCCACACTTGATATTCTCATTGAGTGAGTTCAGTTTACGATGTGGTTTGGCAGTACGTAGCCATAGTGCTAACTGGGCTATCTCTACACTCTCTTCGTTGATGTCAACGCCATAGAGGTTATGCTCTAAGATGCTGTTCTCCACACTTTGGAACTCTATAGCAGAACCCGTAACCTTTGCCTCCATCTCGTCAATCAACTTATGTTCGGCCATCAAGAACTGCAAGGCAGCATTCAAGAATGCGCCACTACCACATGCTGGGTCGAGAATAGTAATCTGAAGTAACCATTCACGATATTGCTGCAGTTGGTCTAAAAGTCGCTGCTTGGTCTTAAGCTGTCGGCGCAAATCTGAGAAATATTCTTCTTCAACTATTCCTAGCTCATGCTTCTTCTCTGAACACAAGCGGCCTACGGTATTTTCTACTATATATTTTGTGATATATTGCGGAGTGTAGAACACGCCATCTTGCTTACGCTTAGAGGTTTGAGGAGCCTTACCGCTATTAATCTGCTGTGTTACTTCTTCAATCTCAGAGAGTGAGTTTTCAAAGATATGACCGAGGATGTTTACATCTACATCGCTCTCAAAATCGTAGGTCGATAGCTTGCGGGTATGTTTGGCAAGCAAATCATCGCTAATACGGAGGCTATCAAGCACATCGTCGGTTTTAAACAATCCCCCGTTATATGCAAAAACATCGAAAGGTTTACCTTGATGGCCCTTGTCGAGATAGCCAAAATACTGCTTTACACGGTCATATAGAGGAACATAGGCGTCAAGGTCTTTTAGCTTTTGCCAATTCTCGATAATCTGCACCATTGAGTTTGGTTGCAGCAGGCCACAGTCTTCAGCAAAAAATATGAAGAGTAATCGGTCTAACAACTTCTGTGTCTTCTTAAACAAAAGCAGTTGCCACTCTTTTTCGTCTACACCCTCTTCTGCAGGGTTATTGGCTATGATGTCAGCAAACAATACGCGTTTAAACTCAGAATAGTCACGATATAACGCCTTAGTAATCTGGTCTTCACTCGATACCGACTCTTGTTTCATCTGTATCGCTATTCCTGCATCAACCTGCGCCCACGCCAAACATAGGTACAACTCGCGGAAATCGTTTTCGGTTAAATTAAACAGATGCCACTCTTGATAATCCACAGCGTTATCAACGTATAAGCGCAGTTTCTCGAAGTTAGAAATAACCACGAGACGAGTATCACGATGCTGGCTCTTATATCCAAAAGCCTGAGCCTCAATGCGTGAAAGATCAGTGGTTTTGTGGTCTTTCAACTCTATAACGCCAATTACTTTGCCATCTTTCTGTATGGCGCCATCAGCCTTCTTTGAGTTTGTCTCGTTCTTCTTTTCCGTAATCAGGTTATAGTTGGGCGAAGGATTTAGCGTATAGCCAAGTACATTTACAAACAACTCGCGAAGGAAACCTTCTTGGAATTGTTCCTCCTTTGATTGCTTAATATTAGCCTGTATCTGAGCATCAAGAAAATACGCTTGGAACTTATTCCAAGCCTCGCTAACCGCCTCTTCTTTAAGCAGTCCTAAATATTTCTTGATGATAGTCTTCTGAAATAGCATATCTATATAAGTTTTTAGAATATTGCAAAAGTACAAAAAGTTTTTGGAATTACAAGCGGAAAGGGAGAAAAGTTTGGATTGGGGCAAGAAAAAAGCCACAAAACAAAAAAAGTCCCAAAATATTTGGAACTTATTGAAAGATTTCATATCTTTGCACCGTCAAAAGTTCGCTTTTGACTACGCCGCTGAGTGCGGGGAGTAAGACCTTATCGCCCCTGCTCCATTTAAAAGCCACCTCCGGGTGGTTTTTATTTTTATAACTACGCATTAGCATCCTTTTTAGTTGGAACAAAAGGTAATTTTTTTGTGAGATACCAAAGAAAAACAGCACTAAATACGCCACAATGTTGAATATGATGACAGTTATTACAGATGACAGTTTAATAGGCGACGCATTGCACTGAAAAGAAGAAAAGTTATAAATACAATAATTACTATATATATAATATATATATTATATATATAGTAAACTTTTGAATTGATTATTTGGAGGTGCTCATGAGAAAACTGTCATTTGTCATCTGTAATTACATTAGTGCTACGTTCCAAATTAACACTTTGTTAACACTTAATATTTGCTATACTCCTGAAATTTTCGTACCTTTGCATTGTCGAAATAAAGATGGAGATAATGCTCCCGCGCGAGGAAAAAGATTCTCCCACGTGCACTAAGAAAATCGGCCACGTGCGAGCGCAAAACGACATCGGCATAGAGACATTAAACATTAAATATTAAATATTAAACATTTTATTTACAAACAACAACACAAAAATTAAACTAGAATTATGGCACTAAAAGTTAAAGCACAAGAGAAGTTGCAGAAGATTGGCACCTATGCTGGCAAGTATCGCTACATCATGATGCCGGAGTTGTACACCTCGCTCTCACAGGAGAAGGTTATCAAGGAGGCTGCCCTGCGCAGCGGAGTAAGCAAAGGAATCATGCAGGCATGCTGGGATGCTGCCGGCGAGGTTATCAAGGCGTGGGCCACCGAAGGACACTCCGTAGCTCTGCCAGGCCTGGGTACAATGCGATTCGGACTGCGCGCCAAGAGCGTAGAGAAGGTTGACGAGGTTAAGGCAGGCCTCATAACCAGCCGCCGAATAATCTTCACCCCAGCGGTTGAGCTGAAGGACGAGTTGGCAGGCACTGCCATCCAGATTACCTGCTACGACCGCGATGGTAAGGAGGTGAAGCGCGTGACCAGCACCGACAGCGGCGACATCGAGGATCCCGAGAGCGGAAATCAGAACGGTGGTGGCAATGGCGGCGGTGGTAACACCCAACCATCAGGTGACGTACCTGGAGAGGGAGATTAAGCGTGCGGGGCGAAAGCCCCCACCCGCTTAATGTAAAAATGTAAAAATGAGAAAATTTAAAAATTAATACCATGACAAAGAGAGAAACGATTAAGTTCATCGTACAGATGATTGCGTCAATCGCAACTGCGATTGTTACAGCCCTAGGAGCAACGAGTTGCATGGGTATGTAGAAAAGGAAAGAGCCACCTTCACGGGTGGCTTTTTTGTATCTCTATTTTAATTTTATATATGCTATGCTTAGAACATGAAAACGAAACGCAGCGAGGCGTAGAGCTGGATGGCCAGGATGTAGACAATAATGAGCGATGAACCCTGGCGGATGCCATACGAGAGGATGTCGATAACGTCCTCGCCTGTTTTCTTATGCCCTGACATCATGCCGTAGACAACGGAGAACAGTGTGACGCCGAAGCATACGATGGGAAGAATGCTGCGGCTGAAGGCTGACGGGAACAGGCTGCCCTTGGCCGACAGAAGTATGGCATGGGGCATGAGTGTGAGCAGACAGATGACGAGTGCATATAGGACAAGGAACACGCAAGCTACACGCAGGGCCAACTTGTCGCGGAACGACATCTCGCCCTTGTTGCGGAATAACGAAACTACCCCACTCTGCACCACGCTGCCTACTGCTATGAGCAGAAGTAAAAGCCATGCTAACAAAGGACTGGCAATAATATCGGAGAAACCGCCCACAAACCAGCGGATTCCCTCGGACGAAAGCATAGAGCGAACTCCTTCTAAGCGCATGGCCGACATAAGCCACGACACTATGACCAGCACGCCCTCGGCCACCAACAGCCCCAAGCACAAACGGCTACTCTTCATCGGCTTCAAGATTATCGATATCTAACACGCGCAACTCTAAGGCACGGACTACCAGACGGGTGGCATTGACACCACTGGTTCCCTCGGGGAAGAGTTTCTGTATAAGCTCGTTCTGGCGCTTCTCAAGGCTCTTTACGCCGAAAGGCATTCCGCGCAAACCGGTAATCTGCTCCTTGGTATAGCCCAAAGCCAGATGGCGGAGGAAGCGCTCGTCGTACTCGTCGATCTCGTAGTTTACAACGGCCTCCTGCTTTACAAGCTCTCCGCTGACAGCGCGCTTGAAGCGCTCTACAATCTTTGCGAGGATGGGTTCGTTGAACACAAGCTGCTTGCCGTCCATTACAGCCATCACATCGCGGCGGGTGAGCAGCTCGCCGGTCTTAAGAATAATGCCATCGGCTCCTGCATCGAGTACATCAACCCAGAGTTTCTCGTTAAGAATCTCGCCTGTAAAAATCAGAACCTTAACTTCGGGGTGTAGTTCCTTGGTGTGGCGGCAGATCTCTACGCCCACGGTGGTAGAACCGCCAAGTCCAAGGTCGAGCAGCACGAGATCGGGAATCTGCTGCTTGAGAAGTTTCCAATAGGCCTGTTCGTTCTCGGCAGTGCCTATAACCTCGGCCTCGGGTATATCGTTCTTTACTATTCCCAGTGTGCCTTTAAGCTCCAGGGGCACATCCTCTACTATTATTACTTTGAAATTTTCCATACGCTTGGTAGTGTTATAATCATAAATGTTGTTTCGTCTTGAATGGTGGCATAGATACCGCAGCCACGGCGGTTGGTGGCCTCACCAAGGTCGCGAACTATCTGGCGGCATAGCAGATAAGGAAGATGATCCTTAGAGGGCGTGAACAGCTCGGCCGCCTCCTTGTCGGAGATCTTGAGTGCGGGCATTGGCACGCGTACCTCTACATATCCGTCATCGCGCTTGGTGTATTCGGGTTTGAGTTTCTCGCCTGCTATCTTGCGCAGAATATCGAAGAGATAGCGCACAAGGGTCTCATCGCCAAGAATGTCGTGGTGCAGATGTTTCAGGTGCAGGCGGGTGCGCTCTGTTTGTTTCAGGGCCTGCTCGCTAAGCACTCCGTAGAGTTCGCGATAGTATGTGGCAACCTCGCCTAACGACTCCATATCGCCGCCATCGAGCAACTGCTGAATGCGCGAGGGGTAATACATGGTCTCGTGCTTAAGTGCAGAAAGGCAGTTGTCGAGAACTGCATTGGATACGTGCAGATTGCTATCGTCGAGCTCGGCACGGCGCAGATCATCGTCGAGCAGTTCCAGATCGGTGCGGCGCTGCTGCTCCTGCATGAACCGCTCGTAGAGACGATGTCGATAGTACAGCAGATAATACGCTGGCACTATGGCTATGAGCAGCAGAACAAGCAGGATGATAGCGATGGTCTGGTTGGTTTGCGACTGCTGCATGTTGGCGCAGTATTCGCCCAGCGTATCGTCGGCCGACATCTCCTTGAACAGCTGCGTGTAGATCTTGTTGTTGTAGCTGTAGAGCTGCCACTTGTGGAGCGCCAAAGCGGCCACAGCACTCTCGTTACGAATGTCGAGAATAATGTGGTAGTTGGTCTTCAAGCTATCGTGGAACCATTTAATCTCAGGTGGCATGAGCGAGAGGTTTCCCAACTGTCGCATCAGGTATTTTCCGTTGGGTTCCTGCTCAAGATAGTGCTTGTTGAGATAGTAGCGACACAGGTCGGCAAACTCGAGCGTCTTCTCGTACTCGCCATTGATATTGCAGAAGTATGCGCTATCGGAGTAGATGCTGGCCATGCCAAGGGCGTCAATCTTATCGGGCTGTGCCTGAACGGCTGAGAGCGAACTACAAAGGGTGAACAGCAGAACGATGGCGCGGACGATGCCCTTGGGCAAGCGGAAGAAGAGTTTTGAGCCTTTGTCTAAAGTACTGGACGCGCCGATGTGGCACACGCTGAATATCTGACTTATCTTGCGATATTTCTCAATGATGCCCTTGCAGTTAAGGAGTCCGAATCCGTGTCCGCCCTCAATCTTGTGGTCGAACAGATGTTCAAGCTGCTCGTTGGTCATTCCCTTGCCGGTATCCTCTACTTCAATCTCAACGTAGTCGGCTTCTACCCTCGCCTTCACATCTACACGTCCACCGTTATCGGTAAACTTACGAGCATTGTCGGCAAGAGTGTTCAGCATAAACAGAGTAAGCACTTTGTCGGCCTTTACAACAGCGTCGGTAGGCTCTACATTAAGCTCAACACCTTTCATCTGGAACGACTTTCTGCCCTTGGACAACACATCGAACAGGGGCTGCAGCTGGAAGCTCTCTATATGCAGGCTAAGCTCGCCCTGCTGAAGCTGTATCCAATAGGTAAGCACCTCGTTATATTCATTAATCTTGTTGAGCAGCTCGCTTATGTATTGAATGCGCTCCTCGCGATTGACGTCGTCGAGGCGGGAAACCTCATGAATCATGCGATCGATGAAAGGAGTGATATTACATATCAGCGACACCTTGGCACGCTGCTCAAGATTCTTCCGCTCGTTCTTCTCAACCTGCAATAACTTTGCGGCCAGCTGCTCGCTCTTCTGCTCATAAAGGTTATCGGGCTCCTCGGTCTTCGACTGTTTCTTATTAAGGTGGTTGAACAGCCACAGCGAGAAAAGCAACAGAACAATGGCCAGAATAACAGCTATAAGCATCATGTTGAGCTGCCCTTGCTGCTTCTCGTACTGATAGGCGCGGGCCTCAAGCTGGCGATCTTGTCGGGTAGTCTCCTGAAGATCGAGATAAATATTGCGGTTCTCGTCACTAAGCTGCTTATTGTCGATGGCTGCATAGGCCACACTAAGCTGCTCGCGTATAGAAGCCACCAGATCGGGAGCCTGATTGATAATGCTATCGTTGAGGGCCTGTTCGAGATTGAAAAGTGCCGACTCATAGTCGCCTATCTGGCGGAAGCAAGATGCTAATGTACGATAGGCTCCTGAAATCTGATAGACATCGCCGTAGCGCTCGAAAATCTCAAGCGCGTTCTCGGCAAGGAATCCAGGAAGAATCTCTTCATCTACACCCACTGGGTTTATGAACTTCATAGCAGGAAGATTATCCATCATCAACTGCTGGCGCGACTCGGGATCCATAAGATGCTCGCTCAGGGCCTCTAATGCCTGACCAGCAAAGAAGGTGTATCCACCCTTGCGCGCTGTAAGGAAACAGCGCATAAGCTTATCGAACTCAAGCTGGTTTATCTCCTGCTGGGTGCCTTTTGTAATGATTCCACCAGCACCAATATTGTAAAGATAGTTGAGATATTGTGCACTATCTTTCTGCACCTCGTTCTCATCGATTGCAGATAGAGCCTTTATAGATTGCTGCTCCAAACCTACATAGTAATAATAGGTTGAGTTGACAATGGCATATTCTGTTTCAGCGTAAAGCAGTTGCTTAAGGTCGCGCTCGTTTAACTGCTCACGCTCTTCTTTTATTCTACTCAATGTGCGGTTTGCCATCTCGCGATATTCGTGGAACTCACGATTCCTTGAACGACGCTGGCAGAGGCGCATCTGCTGCACGTAGCTAATAAGCTGTTGTATCTGATTATCAGTGGTTTCTACGGCTTGGTTCAATTGTTTTTCAGCATCATCATAGCGCATTCTAACTATATTAACAAAGGCCAGATTGTTAAGCGCCTCGGCACGGCCTGCATCGTAATCCACAGCAAGCTCATAAGCCTTAAGAGCAAATGATTCGGTTGAATCGATGTCACGATAGTGATAGGCATAGGACTTGCCGTTGAGCTTATCCACTGCTTGCCTATCAGAGTGAGAACACGCTGACAAGAGTATGGTTGATAGTATGAATAGCCAGATTCTCATGTGTTAGTTAGTAAAAAAAATTAGCCACCCTCGCCAGATTACGAGGGAGGCTGTTTTAATTATGCACGAGCCTTGGCGATATATCCGAGAGCCTCGCGGCACTTGTCGGTAATATACTGCCAATCGCAAGCCTTCACCTTATCGCCAGGGAAGAGCTTTGAGCCCATACCAACGCAGAATACGCCTGCCTTGAACCACTTAGTAAGGTTCTCCTCATCGGGCGATACTCCACCTGTTACCATAATCTTTGACCAAGGCATTGGGGCTTTAAGACCCTTAACCATGTTTGGTCCAACAACATCGCCAGGGAAGATCTTTGTGAGATCGCAACCCAGCTCCTGAGCCTTACCAATCTCGCTTACTGTCATACAACCAGGGCAGTAAGGAACCAAGCGGCGGTTGCATACAGGTGCAACATCGGGGTTGAACAGCGGACCAACCACGAAGCAGGCGCCAAGCTGAAGATACAAACCAGCTGTAGGAGCATCGACAACCGAACCTACGCCTACTGCCAACTCTGGGCACTCCTTATCGGCCCACTTAACCAGCTCACCGAATACCTCGTGAGCGAAGTCGCCACGATTAGTAAACTCGAATGCGCGCACGCCGCCATCGTAGCAGGCTTTTACCACATTCTTACATACCTCAAGATCCTTATTGTAGAAGACGGGCACCATTGGTGCTTCAGCAATCTTCTGCATTACTGCTATTTTATCAAATTTTGCCATTACTCTTAATTCTAAATTCTAAAATTCGAATTGCGGTTTAGCGCTGAACGCGGCCATTTGCGTTACCACCTGCGAGAGCCTCAACTTCCTCTACAGATACAAGGTTGAAATCGCCATTGATAGTGTGCTTAAGAGCCGATGCTGCAACAGCAAACTCGAGAGCCTCGCCCTGAGTCTTCTTAGTGAGCAGACCATGGATGAGACCACCAGAGAATGAGTCGCCACCACCTACACGGTCGATGATCGGGTTAATCTCGTAGCGCTTGCTCTGATAGAACTCCTTACCATCGTAGATAAGAGCCTTCCAGCCGTTGTAGGTAGCGCTGTAGCTCTCGCGCAGCGTAGAAACAACATACTTAAAGTCAAACTCCTGCATCATCTGCTTGAAAATGCCCTCATAGCCGGCAGCATCTGTCTGTCCGCCTTCAACATCAGCATCGGGCTTGAATCCAAGACAGAGCTCTGCATCCTCCTCGTTTCCGATACAAACGTCTACATATTTCATCAATGGACGCATAATGCTGATGGCCTTCTCGCTGGTCCACAACTTCTTGCGGAAGTTAAGGTCGACAGATACAGTAACTCCGTGACGCTTTGCAGCCTCGCAAGCCAACTTTGTGAGCTCGGCAGCCTTATCGCTGATGGCTGGTGTGATGCCACTCCAGTGGAACCACTGAGCGCCCTCCATCACCTTATCGAAATCAAAGTCCTCGGGAGTTGCCTCGGCTATAGATGAGTGAGCACGGTCGTATATAACCTTTGATGGGCGCATTGAAGCACCTGTCTCAGCATAGTACAAACCAACGCGGTCGCCACCGCGAGCTACAAACTCTGTGTTAACACCATATCGGCGCAGAGCATTAACAGCAATCTGTCCGATTTCGTGTTTTGGAAGCTTTGATACATAGTAAGCATCGTGGCCGTAGTTAGCCAGACTAATAGCAACATTTGCCTCACCACCGCCAGGAATGATGCGGAATGATTCACTCTGAATGAAACGATCGTTGCCCTGAGGCGACAGGCGGAGCATAATCTCGCCCAAAGTTACAATTTTTGCCATTGCTTTGTTTGATTTTTTTGAATTATTTCTGTTTTATCGATTTCATTTGTGTGGCAAAGATACGCAGTTTTTTTGAGTCATACAAATTTTTGCGTAATTTTCTCCATTAATTCTTAAGGAAACAATTTCGCAACAAATAATTAACTTATCTTTTTGTGGTATTCAAAAAAATGTGTACCTTTGCCAAAAATTTGTTGGATTTATGGCAAAGGAGAATATTACTATCAAAGATATTGCCGCACGTGCGGGAGTGTCGACCGGAACTGTGGATCGTGTGCTGCATAATCGCCCCAATGTGTCGAAGGCAGCACTCGAAAAAGTGAACAAGGCCCTTGAGGAACTGGACTATCGTCCGAATATGTACGCAAGTGCACTTGCATATAATAAGGAATATACATTCTATTGCGTATTGCCAAAGCACGAGCAAGAGGCCTATTGGGACGAGATTGAAGAGGGAGCGATGGCTTGTAGAGAGTTCCGTAGAGACTTCGGAATCACACTGAAGTTCATCTACTACGAGCGTTTCAATCCACCAGCATTCACTAAAATGGTTCGCGAACTGTTCACAGCTAAGATTGACGGTGTGATTCTAGTGCCTTCTACCCTCGAACAGACACAGCGATTCACCGAGAAGCTCCTTAAGCGTAATATCCCATACGTACTGCTCGACTCGTATATGCCCGATCTGAAACCATTGTCGTTCTTTGGTCAGGATTCTTTTGCCAGCGGATATTTTGCTGCTAAGATGCTGATGCTTATCGCAAACAAAGAGAAGGAGATTGCCTTGATGAAACAGACCCGCGATGGTATCGTAGGTTCAAAGCAGCAGGCTAACCGTGAGACGGGATTCCGTCATTACATGGTTGACCACTTCCCACAGGTAAAGATAACTGAGGTTGATTTGCCACTCGACGAGGACCACAAGGATTACGATGGCATTCTTGAGAAGTTCTTCTCTACCCATCCTAATGTGCATCACTGCATCACGTTTAATTCGAAAGCCCACATCGTTGGCGACTTCCTGTACCGTAGTAATCGCCGCAACGTGCAGATTATGGGCTACGATATGGTGGCAAAGAATGAGGCTTGTATACGTAATGGCAGCATATCATTCTTGATTGCACAGCATGCATATCAGCAGGGTTATGCAAGTGTTGATGCACTGTTTAACGCTATCGTTATGAAGCGCGCTGTTAATCCGGTTAACTACATGCCTATCGAAATACTGACAAAGGAGAATGTAGATTTCTACCGCAGAACAGCGATTTAATTGAGAATTAAGAATTGAGAATTAAGAGGGTGATGCAGACTACTTATTTGAAGATTAACCCAGCAGATAGCGTGGTGGTGTGCTTATCGCCTAAAAAGAAAGGCGACCTTATTACTGTTGACGGTCGTCAGATTGCGATTAACCAAGACACGCCAGCTGGTCATAAAGTGCTAATCAAGGATGTAGCCGAAGGAGAGAATATCATTAAATACGGCTATCCGATTGGTCACGCTATGACTAGTATGAAGGCTGGCGACTGGGTTAATGAGAACAATCTGAAGACAAATCTATCAGGTACTCTTGAGTACACATATAATCCTATTACAGAACAACTTACATACACAAACCAGAACCGTACCTTTAATGGGTATGTGAGAAGAAACGGCGATGTAGGCATACGTAATGAAATATGGATTGTGCCCACAGTGGGATGTGTAAACGGCATTGCAGAAAAACTTGTTTCAAAGTTAAAACAAGAGATATCTGGAGGTGTAGACAATATCTACGCATGGCATCACAACTATGGATGCTCGCAGTTATCAGAAGACCACGAGAACACCCGCAAGGTGCTTCGCGACATCTGTCTGCACCCTAATGCAGGAGCGGTTCTGGTGCTAAGTCTAGGTTGTGAGAACAACCAGCCTGAGGACTTTATGGCTATGCTTGGCGACTACGATAAAGACCGAATAAAACTGCTGGTAACCCAACGAGTGGATGATGAGATAGAGGCTGGAATACAGATTCTGCGCCAGCTATACGATATAGCATCGCAGGACAAGCGTACGGAAGTGCCTGTAAGCAAGTTGCGCGTAGGATTGAAATGCGGCGGCAGCGATGGTTTTAGCGGTATTACAGCCAATCCGCTTGTGGGTGAGTTCAGCGACTGGCTTGTTGCTCAGGGTGGCACATCGGTACTTACCGAGGTTCCGGAAATGTTTGGTGCCGAGACCATTCTGATGAATCGTTGCACCAGCAGGGAGTTATTTGACCAAACCGTTTCGATGGTAAACAACTTCAAGAACTACTTTCTTAGTCACGGTGAGCCTGTTGGCGAGAATCCAAGTCCAGGCAATAAGGCTGGCGGTATTTCCACACTCGAGGATAAAGCATTGGGCTGCACGCAGAAGTGCGGAAAGGCTCCTGTTAACGGCGTGATGGAATATGGCGACCGCCTAGAGAATACTGGATTGAATCTGCTTTCGGCACCAGGCAACGATCTTGTAGCTTCAACGGCACTTGCATCGTGCGGATGTCACCTTGTGCTGTTTACAACAGGCAGAGGCACACCTTTCGGCACCTTTGTGCCTACGATGAAAATTGCCACGAATCCCGATCTGGCCAGCCGCAAACAGAACTGGATAGACTTCTCGGCAGGGCAGCTTATCGAAGGCAGGACGATGCAGGAGATTGTGCCCGAGTTTATTGACAAAGTTCTGGCTGTAGCCTGCGGCGAACCTGCTAAGAACGAGATTAACGACTATCGTGAAATATCGATATTCAAGAACGGCGTTACATTATAATGAAAAAAGGAATCATAGCATTATCACCAATAATAGTATTCGTACTGTTCTACTTAGTCACTAGCATCATAGCTGGTGACTTTTACAAGATTCCCATAACGGTGGCATTTATGGTATCGAGTATCTATGCCATAATATTATTCCGCGACCGACCATTGATGCAACGAATAAACAGCTTTAGTCGTGGTGCGGCTACCGAACAGATGATGCTGATGATTTGGATATTTGTGCTTGCTGGAGCTTTTGCCCATTCGGCTAAGTCGATGGGGAGCATAGATGCTACAGTAAATCTGGCGCTGAATTTTCTGCCGCCATCGATGATTTTTGCGGGAATGTTTCTTGCCGCATGTTTCATCTCGCTTAGCATCGGTACCAGCGTAGGAACCATTGCTGCACTTACACCTATTGCAGTAGGATTAGCACAAGAAACAGGAACCGACCTTGCTATGATGACAGCCATAATCGTTGGAGGTTCATTATTTGGTGATAATCTGTCGTTCATCTCGGATACAACAATTATAGCCACTCAGACACAGGGATGCCGATTGAGCGATAAGTTCAGAGTTAATTCATTCCTGGTATTCCCTGCAGCCATCGTGATTCTCGTGGTATACTTTATCCTTGGCAAGGATACACACGCCCCGCAACAGGTAGAGGCTGTTCAGTGGGTGAAGGTAATCCCCTACCTCACCGTTCTGATTACTGCTATATGCGGAATGAATGTAATGGCCGTACTAACTCTTGGAATCATACTTTGCGGCATCATCGGACTTTGCACAGGTGGGTTTGCTGATATATATGCATGGTTCGGAGCTATGGGAGAAGGCATACTCTCGATGGGCGAGCTAATCATAGTTACAATGATGGCAGGCGGAATGCTGGAACTTGTAAAGCAACATGGAGGCATAGATTTCATCATCCGCCAACTGACACGTCGCGTAAACAGCAAACGTGGAGCCGAGCTTAGCATAGGGTCGCTTGTATCTCTTGTAGATTTGTGTACTGCAAACAACACTGTGGCCATCCTTACTGTGGGCGATATAGCCAAGCAGATAGGCGACAGATATGGCGTTGATAACAAAAAGTGCGCCTCTATACTCGACACCTTCTCTTGCTTTACGCAAGGTTTGATTCCCTATGGAGCTCAGCTGCTTATTGCAGCGGGCTTAGCAGCTATCAACCCTGTATCAATGCTGCCTTACCTATATTACGCATATGCACTGGGGGTTGCGGCTTTGTTGTCTATTATATTCCGATATCCTAAACGTTACTCATGATGAACATTATACAGCGAAACTTTTTCAGATTGATAAAATGCGGTGTTTATGGCACTGCTGAGACACTTGAACCCATGAGTATACACAAGTGGAACAAGCTATATCAGATGGGCCATCTGCACAACGTGAACCCGTTTATTTATCAAGGTATGCTGAAATGCAAGGATCAGTTCAACCTCATGCTTCTACCACAGCAATGGCAGCAATGGGAGCTTGCACACTTCCAACAGATGCAGGATGCCGATGATGAAGAACTATTGCGCCCATATAAGCTTACGAATCCGATTATTAACAGACAGTTGCAGAATATTCTTGATGACGAGCAGAGCGACATCAATACCCGCAGGATGCTTATCCAGATTATCCGAATAGCTCGTCATATACTTAACTGGGGTCTGCCTCTAAGATTATTGATAGATTTAGGAGTAAACTTGCGCGACAATACAGAGAAGGTTGACTATGAAGTTCTTAACGACTGGATAACCCGACTGAGATTCACACAGATGGCCCAATTGGAGAGTGCATTGCTTATCGAGTTGTTCGGATTTACTGCCGATGATATTCCGTTTGCGGGAGGCGATGTAGATAGTAAGAAAGCTAACATTGTGGCTCGCGAGTTGGCAGAATATACCAGCAATCATCAGAACTTCTATTTCTCGCAATCGCCCGACAGCATATTTGTACACGCAAGCGGAGGCAACGCGTTAATCAGCCATATACGCCGATCGGCACGCTACATGCGCTTCATTCCAAGTGAGGCTCTGACTAATTTCTTTGCATCATTTGCCCATTCGCTTACGCACATCGAAGAATGACACCTGCTTCTCAAGTCGGCGTATGTGATTGAACCTTATTTCCTTCAATTCGTGATTGCCCATGAATCGGCTCTTGTCGACATTGCCGCGCACACCTGTTATGCGACCATGACTAGTGTACTGCCACATAGTTATGTCGCGACCATCAGCTAATTCAGGCTCTTCGTCAGTATACATTGCAATCATCAGTTTATAGTTATCTAGCCTTCCCAACAAATGGCGATTATAGAAATTGCGAAAAGTATAGATAAGCGGTTGCTGATGATAGGCCTGCTCCACTAGGTCGAGAAAAGCGAATAAAGAGTCACAAAACTCCTCATTATCTAATCCGCCTGTTGTCTCAACATCAATCATCGGTATAAGATCCTGTTCGCCTGGACGGCATTGCATCATGAAATTCTCAATCTGCGTTACAACAGGAGTTTTAGGGCGGAAATAGTGATAACTGCCAACCATAAGTCCGTGACGATGAGCCATATCGATATTGCGTTCGTATTGCGCATCGATACGATCGCCACCTTCGGTAGCCTTAAGATATACGTAAGACATTTTTGAATTCTCGCCAATAATCTCCCAGAACACCTCGCCTTGATAGTGACTCAGGTCGATACCATGCACATGTTCGCACGTATCCTCGCATTGCAGAAAGGGATTGTAATTAGGGTCGTTAAGAAAACGAGGGTCAGAAAGTTTCCCTTGGAAATCGTGTATTGTAGGCTTATAGGTGCTAACCTTCTTCTTAGCCTTTCTACCCTTTTTCTTCGCTACTCGCGTTGTGCGGTGCTTTGAGTGATTTTTGTTATATTTTCTGCGTTGAGCATTAACATCTGTTGCGCCGGCAAAAATCATCAGAATAGCCAGCAATATATATAGTCTTTTCATGAATTTCGAACTTTTAGGTTGCAAAATTATAACTTTTTTGTGTAAAACGTGTAATTCGTGGCCAAAAATAACTATCTTTGCGCCGAAAATTGACAATAATGAACAGAATAATAATATTTTTTATATCACTTCTACTTTTTACAGCGTGTGATAAGAACGAAGATCCATCGCCTGCACCAGAGCCAACTCAAGCTGAGCGCACGGTACTGATATACATGTCGGGAGAAAACAACCTCACTCAGGATTATCAGTATCCAGGCGAATCATTCTTAGCAGATGACCTTGAGGAGATTATTGAGGGATCGTATAAGGTAAACAGCAAACAGCACCTAATTTGCTTCGTAGACAGTGTCGGCACGAATAACAAGCCTTACATAATCGAAGTTTCTAACGGCAAGACAAAGGAGGTGTATCGTTACGAAAGTGATTTCTATGCAAGCGACCCAACAAAATTCCGCGAGGTACTTCAGTATACGATCGACAAATATCCCGCCAAGGAATACGGATTGGTATTGTGGGGTCATGCCAGCGGTTGGATTGTTCATAACGACACCGTACCTAGCGTATTAAAGACTCGTGAGGCTACTCGCGGCTATGGAAAAGACGAAGGTTGGGATACCAACGGTAGTAGCAAATGGATGAACATTACACAGATGGCACAGGCATTGGAAACCATACCGAAGCTGAAGTTCATATTTGCAGACTGTTGCAATTTTATGTGCGTTGAGGTTGGATACGAGTTGCGAAACTGTGCAGAATATCTAATAGGCTCTCCTGCTGAGATTCCAGGCGAAGGGGCACCATATCATTTAATGATTGAAAAACTGTTCTCTACCTCGCCAACATTCTATAAAGACATCTGCAATTGTTACTACGATTACTTTTTAGATGCATATACACAACCAGATTATAGTGATTGGAACCTTGAGGGCTACAGCGTGCCTTTGAGCGTATTCCGTCTAGACCAGATGGATAATCTTGCTGATGCCACCAAGCAATTGATGCAGAAGTTCATGCCCAAGTATCCAGAGCAGCTTGATCTGACAAACCTACCATACTACTTATATAATGACCGCAGGGTGATATACGATGTAAAAACAGTATTCAAAAAATATGCTCCTGAGTCTGACTATAATAAGTGGCTGGATGTGTTTAATACAGCTGTTCCTTATCAGGCAGTTTCGCAAAGATGGATGTCAATATTTGACACTATCAGAAATGATTTCTATACATTCCCACAAGCTACTGAATCATGGGGGACGGTAAGCATGTTCTTTCCACAGACTTACTACAACAGTTGCTACTTTGACTATAACAAGCGTATCCGCAAGTTACAATGGTACAACGCTGTTGACTGGGCATCGTATGGATGGTAAGGTAATTTGATTATTGATGAATAATAACCTTTATCTTTGAAATACGATGACCGTCTAACTCGGTAACTTCGAAGGTAAAGTTCTTGTAGTCAAGACGTTCGTGAAGCTCTGGGAAGTCGCCCTTAATCTCAAGTAACAAACCTGCAAGAGAGTCGGCATCGCCCTCTACATCTTCAAATGTCTCATCATCAATATCAAGAATCTTATAGAAATCGCTTAACAACGTCTTACCCTCAAACACATATGTGTTTGCGTTTATACGAGTATAGGTTTTTTCCTCTTCGTCGTACTCATCATTAATCTCACCAACAATCTCCTCAAGGATATCCTCAAGAGTGACAATACCACTTGTACCACCAAACTCATCTACCACAATGGCAATATGAACTTTATTGGCCTGGAACTCACGAAGCAAATCATCGATTTTCTTTGTTTCAGGCACAAAATATGGTGGACGTATAAGTGACTGCCAACGAAAAGTTGCTGGCTTGGAAATATGCGGGAGCAAATCCTTAATATAAAGGATTCCACGAATATTGTCGATAGTATTCTGATAAACAGGTATACGCGAATAGTTATTCTCTACAATACACTTAAGTACCTCAGGAAATGGTAGAGAGAAATCAAGATCAACTACATCCTGGCGTGATGTCATAACCTCCTTTGCAGTCTCATCACCAAAACGTACAATACCCTCAAGCATGTTTTTCTCATCCTTAAGATCGTCCTCATCAGTAAGTTCCAAAGCCTGCTCTAAGTCGTCAACAGAAAGTGCACGATTCTCCTTCTGAACGACTTTCTCTGCAATAATACCCGAACGTATAAGAAGAGAAGACAAAGGCCAGAATATGCGACGCAACACCATAATACTACCTACCGCACGGCGACAAAAAGAAAGGGCATGCTGACCAGCATAAACCTTTGGCATTATCTCGCCAAAAAGCAGCAGCAAAAAAGTAAGTAAAACAGTGATAACAAGAAACTGAAGCCAATAAGCGCCACCAAAATCAATTACATGTGCAAAGAAATAGTTGCACAACATAATAATTGTAACATTTACCAGATTATTTGTAATGAGTATGGTAGCAAGTGTGCGCTCAGAATCGTCACGAAGCTGCTGTATCTTACTATCTGAATCATTCTTATTCTCATCAAGCTCACTTAAGTCTGTTGGAGATAGCGAGAAGAACGCAATCTCAGAACCTGATGCGAAACCCGAGAAAACAAGCAGAATACCAGCTATTATAATAGCAATCAAGGCGCCTAAATCAGGCACCATGATTGTAACGTCACTCAGTAGTGGTTGAAGATAATCCATTTTCTGATTTTGGTGAAAGCATTTCCATATTATCTGCCCAGATTTCTGTGGCATATCTACGCTGACCCTGCTTGTCATCGTAGGTGGTATAACGGATACGACCCTCGATGTATAACTTATCGCCTTTATGTACGTATTTCTCTACAATCTCGGCTAATCTACGCCACAGAATAACATTATGCCAATCGGTGTGATCGGGTACCTGGGTTCCGTTTTGTAACGTATAACCACGTTCGGTAGTGGCCAAACGGATTCGAGCTACAGCTACACCCTGATCTACATATTTTACTTCAGGATCCTGACCCACATTTCCAATAAGCATTACTTTATTCATAATTGTTGCATATAATTAAAGAATTAAACTACTATTTACACTTACCAAGGTAGCGGAACTTAAAGTTCTTACCCTTAGGTGAAGGGAACTGACTACGATCATCTACACGTTCACGAAGATAATCAATCATACGTTCGTAACACTCTAATCCAGAGATAGCCTTAAGACGGGCTACAAACTGTGTATCACGATATTGGAACTTACCTGTACCAGGTATGAGCAGTACACGCTTAAAATCAACTATACCCTCATACCAACCATCTTTAATCTCGTTGAGACGAAGAAGAGCTGGTGTTGTTTTAACAGGAGCTGCCTCCTGATTATCATGAACAGCTTTTTTATCCTTGAAATCCTGAAGTGTATTAGCTTCAGTTTTGATAATTATAAAGTAAACATGAGGATGTACCTTATAACGCTTGGGATAAAATATATCGCTTGAAGCATACTCACGAATATCTGCTTCGAGCATTGGAGTCATTTCTATATCGTCAATAGTGCACAAAAAATCAATAGCCTCCTCGACAGAAGACACTAATATCTCTTTATCAAAATATCTTACGTATAAATTCATTGTTTATGTTTTCTGAAAAAGATGTGGTTTCCTTAATAAAAAGAGCGGAAAACGGGACTCGGACCCGCGACCCCAACCTTGGCAAGGTTGTGCTCTACCAACTGAGCTATTTCCGCAAAATTCAAAAAAAATGGTGAAGAGGAGGAGACTCGAACTCCCACGTCGCAATTGACACTACCCCCTCAAAGTAGCGCGTCTACCAATTCCGCCACCTCTCCAACATACGTCGAATAAAAAAGAGTGCCCAGAACAGGACTCGAACCTGCACGCCTCGCGGCACACGCACCTGAAACGTGCGCGTCTACCAATTCCGCCACCTGGGCATTTTTAATCATTTAGGCCATTCCTAAATGCCTCTTTTTTGTTCAACAAGTGAGCGGAAAACGGGACTCGGACCCGCGACCCCAACCTTGGCAAGGTTGTGCTCTACCAACTGAGCTATTTCCGCGATTTTCATTCTAAATTAGCAACCTCTCTCGATTGCGGATGCAAAGGTAATGCTTTTTTTGAAACTGACAAACTTTTCGTGCGTTTTTTTTGCAAAAAAGTGCGATTTTATCGGGTTTCTTGACAAAACGGGCCTTAATCCATGCGATTTCGGTAATCTTCGTACCCAAAACGGCGTAAAACCTCTAATTGACCATCACTATGAAGCATGCCAATAGAAGGATGTGAAATTCCGTTAAAAGTACAAGTTTTGACTGTTGTATAGTGAATCATATCCTCAAAGATCACTTCTTCGCCAATTTCTAATTCATGATCAAAACGCCATGAACTCATAAAATCTCCACTCAAACAACTGTTACCACCTAATCTATATAGATGGGGAATTTTACGAATTTCATATGAATCGAGATTATTTTCGTCGACTTCAACAATTTCTGCTCCTCTTACTTCTGGCATATATGGCATTTCAAGACAGTCGGGCATGTGACATGTAAAACTGACATCAAGAATAGCCGTGCGTATTCCTTTATCTTCTACAATGTCGACAACATGTGACACAAGCGGACCAGTTTGCCAAGCAAAAGCACTACCTGGTTCTAGAATAACCTTAAGCCAAGGGTAACGCTTATGGAAATCCTGCATCAAACGGATGAGAAGTTCAACATCGTAATCTTTACGAGTCATAAGATGGCCGCCACCAAAATTAATCCATTTTAATTGTGGAAACCACTTTGAGAACTTTTCCTCGATATGAACCAATGTTCGCTGAAAAACATCAGACCCACTCTCACAATGACAATGGCAATGGAAACCCTCAATATCAGCGGGAAGCTGTTCTGGTAATTTATCGTATGTGATTCCAAATCTTGTTCCTGGTGCACATGGATTATATAATAAGGTACCAACCTCTGAATATTCTGGATTTACACGCAAGCCCAAAGAAACGCCTTTGGCCTGATTATGAAATCGTTCATACTGAGAAAGTGAATTGAAAGTGAGATGAGACGAACACTTTACTATCTCAGGAAACTCCTCTGGAGTATAAGCGGGCGAATAAGTATGGGCAGGAGCACCAAACTCTTCGAATGCCAATCGAGCCTCACCAAGAGAACTGGCAGTGGTACTGTTTATATACTCGCGAAAAATTGGAAAAGTCTTCCAAAGTGCAAATGCCTTGAAGGCAAGTATTATCTCTATATCGGCTTTCGCCGCAACATCACTGATAAAAGCGAGGTTACGGCGAAGCTTTGTTTCTTCTATAATATAAATAGGTGTATTCATTTATTTCTTTAGTGGTACAGTAAAGCTAAAGGTACTACCCTGCCCTTCGACAGATTCTACATAACAATCTCCTCCATTCTTACGGGCAAAGTCCTGACAAAGCTGAAGTCCAAGACCAGATCCCTCTTCACCGCCCGTGCCGTAAGTGGTATCTCCCTTCTTAAAGATAGAGCCAATTCTATCAGCAGAAATACCAACACCATGGTCGGTAACGCTGATTTTTGCAAAATCACCTTCTGCAGTCATTCTGATTTCAATGCTGGAATTCTCTGGTGAGAATTTAATAGCGTTAGAAAGGAAATTACGCAGAACCGTTTTAAGCATATCGTTATCAGCGGTAACCACAAGACCTTGGGCAGATGGCTGCAAATCAAGTTTTATATGCTTAGTCTGAGCTATAATCTCAAAGATGTCAACCACACCAGGAACAATATCGTTAAGTTCCAAATCCTGAATTACAACAGAGAGGCGACCTGTCTGACTCTTAGTCCACTTGAGCAGGTTGTCGAGCAGATCGTGAACTTCCTCTGATTCGCGGTTAGCCTTATCGAGCAATTCATAAAGCTCAGCACCAACGGTTTCTGGAGTAGCCGAAGCAACAACAAGATTGAGCACCATACGGATGCTTGCCATTGGCGAACGAAGGTCGTGCGCAATTACAGAGTACATCTTGTCACGATTGCTAAGTGTTGCACGGAGTTCAGCATTCTGTTTCTCGATGATGCGTTTTGCTGCAACAAGTGATATCTGCTGCATAACACGCATTACAAGTTCCTCCTTATTAAATGGCTTGGTCAAGAAATCACTAGCACCAACCTGGAATCCATGAACCAGATCTTGTGGGGTGTTCAATGCAGTAAGGAATATGATAGGAATATCCTTTGTTTCTTCATCCTTTTTAAGAACAACTGCAGTATCAAAACCACTGATATCAGGCATCATGACATCAAGCAGAATAAGATCAGGATGCTCCTTCTTTGTCTGCTCAATACATGTGGTACCATTGTTGGCTGTTATAACTTGGAACTTCTCGTTAGTAAGCAAAATCTTAAGAAGTAAGACATTGCTCACAACGTCATCAACAATAAGTATTTTATACTCACTGCGATTTATTTTAGACTCGAGAGTGTCTGCTACATCCATAACTTTAGCTAGTAATTGCTATAATAAAACGTTTTATATCGTTGCAAAAATAGTGCAATAATTTGAATTATCCAAATTATTACACCATTTTTTTGCATTTTGAGGCTCTAAAGCCTATATTTAGCGATATTCAGACCATGATTTTATGCCAATACCATCGATACCAACAGTACAGAACGCATGGATGAATGCACTGGCCAAACGGCTGTTGGTGATCAGAGGAACATTCAGATCGATGGCAGCACGACGAATCTTATAACCGTTGGTAAGCTCATGGGTAGTAAGATTCTTAGGAATATTAACTACCATATCAATCTTGTGCTCATGAAGCAGATCGATAGCCTGAGGCAGTGCATCTTCTGATGGCCAATGAACCAATGTGTTAGCGATTCCATTGTCGGTAAGATACTTAGAAGTACCACCTGTGGCGTAAAGTTCGTAGCCATTCTCAACCAACTGGCGAGCTGCATCAATCATTTCGGCCTTCTGCTTGGCAGAACCAGTTGACAGAAGAACAGTCTTCTTTGGAATGCGGTGACCTACACTAAGCATTGACTTGAGCAGAGCAGTGTCTGTGTTATCGCCGATACATCCCACCTCACCAGTAGATGCCATGTCGACTCCAAGAACAGGGTCGGCTTTCTGCAGACGGTTGAATGAGAACTGCGAAGCCTTTATACCTACATAATCAAGGTCGAACAGGTTCTTTTCAGGCTTTTCTACAGGCAGGCCAAGCATTACCTTTGTAGCCAAATCGATGAGGTTAAGTTTAAGAACCTTACTTACAAATGGGAAAGATCGTGATGCACGGAGATTACATTCGATTACAAGTATATCGTTCTCGCGAGCCATGAACTGAATATTGAACGGTCCGTTGATATGCAGAGCCTTGGCTATCTGGCGAGAGATACGCTTGATGCGGCGCACCGTTTCTACATACAGTTTCTGTGGCGGAAACTGAATAGTAGCGTCACCAGAGTGAACACCCGCAAACTCGATGTGCTCACTGATGGCATAAGCCATAATCTCGCCATCCTTTGCCACAGCGTCCATTTCGATTTCCTTTGCATTCTCAATGAACTTAGATACAACAACAGGATGATCCTCAGATACGTTGGCGGCAAGTTGGAGGAACTTCTCAAGTTCTTCCTTATTAGAGCAGACGTTCATTGCTGCACCAGAGAGGACGTATGAAGGACGAACCAGAACAGGAAAACCTACTCGGTCAACAAAATTATCGATATCCTCCATTGAAGTAAGTGCACTCCATTCTGGCTGGTTCACACCAATCTCGTTAAGCATCTGTGAAAACTTAGCACGATCCTCAGCTCCGTCAATATCGACAGCCTGAGTACCAAGGATGTTTACGTGCTGTTCGTCGAGGTATACAGCAAGATTGTTAGGTATCTGACCACCTGTAGAAACAATCACACCATAAGGCTGCTCCATATCGATTATATCGAGAACACGCTCGAATGTGAGTTCATCGAAGTACAGACGATCACACATATCGTAATCGGTAGATACAGTCTCTGGGTTATAGTTAATCATTACCGAACGCCAACCTTCCTTACGGATGGTGTTAAGTGCCTGTACTCCACACCAGTCGAACTCTACTGACGAACCAATGCGGTAAGCGCCAGAACCAAGAACGATGATTGATTTTTTATCAGCCTCAAACTTGATATCACTTTCCACACCACTATAAGTTACATAGAGATAGTTAGTCTGTGCGGGATATTCAGCTGCAAGAGTATCAATCTGCTTTACTACAGGCAGGATACCGAACTGCTTGCGGCGATTACGAACCAACAGCAAAGCTTCATGCATGTTGCGGCTCTCGCCCTCAAGACCAAGAGCACGTGCTATCTGGAAATCGGTAAAACCATATACCTTTGCCTGGCGCAGAAGTTCCTTATCGAGTGTATTGATATTCTGCTTCTTCAGCTGCTCATCAATGTCAATAATGTGCTTGAGCTTCTGCAGGAACCACTTGTCAATCTTAGTGAGCTCGTGAATTCGGTCAATATCGTACTGAGGATCGTGCATAGCCTTTGAGATAACAAAAATACGTTTATCTGTAGGCTCGCGCAAAGCTGCATCAATATCAGTTATCTTCAGTTCTTTGTTCTCAACATATCCATGCATGCCCTGACCTATCATACGAAGTCCCTTCTGGATAGCTTCCTCAAAGTTACGACCGATAGCCATAACCTCGCCAACAGACTTCATTGAAGAGCCAAGTTCCTTATCTACTCCATGGAACTTAGAAAGGTCCCAACGTGGTATCTTACAAACCACATAGTCGAGTGCTGGCTCGAAGAATGCTGAGGTTGTTTTTGTAACAGAGTTCTTAAGTTCAAAGAGTCCATAACCCATACCAAGTTTAGCAGCAACGAAAGCCAAGGGATAACCAGTAGCCTTAGAAGCCAGAGCTGATGAACGACTCAAACGGGCGTTAACCTCAATAACTCGATAGTCCTCAGACTGAGGATCGAAAGCGTACTGAACATTACACTCACCTACGATACCGATGTGACGGATAATCTTAATGGCAAGAGCACGGAGCTTATGATACTCTGAATTAGTAAGAGTCTGTGATGGAGCGATAACGATAGACTCACCTGTATGAATGCCCAGAGGATCGAAGTTCTCCATATTACATACTGTGATACAGTTATCGTAGCGGTCGCGAACAACCTCATACTCAATCTCTTTCCAACCCTTAAGTGATTTCTCTACAAGAACCTGTGGCGAGAATGCGAAGGCTTTCTCGGCAAGCTTATTCAGTTCTTCCTCATTATCGCAGAATCCTGAACCAAGGCCACCAAGTGCGTAAGCAGCACGAAGGATGACGGGATAGCCCAGAGAGGCTGCTGCCTTACGGGCATCTTCGATATTATCACATGCCTGACTCTTAATAGTCTTTACACCTATCTCGTCGAGTTTCTTTACGAAAAGCTCGCGGTCTTCTGTATCCATAATAGCCTGAACAGGTGTGCCCAGAACCTTGACATTATACTTTTCGAGAACACCACTCTGATAGAGTTCTACACCACAGTTAAGTGCAGTCTGACCACCAAAGGCCAGGAGGATTCCATCTGGGCGTTCTTTTGCGATAACCTTCTCTACGAAATAAGGCTGAACAGGAAGGAAATAAATCTCATCAGCTACACCCTCAGAAGTCTGGACAGTAGCGATGTTAGGGTTAATCAAAACCGTTTTGATACCCTCTTCGCGAAGTGCTTTAAGAGCCTGAGAACCACTATAGTCAAACTCACCAGCTTCACCAATCTTCAATGCGCCTGAACCAAGTAACAGGACTTTCTTTATACTATTATCTTTCATAATTACCAACTATATTAGAGGGTTTCGATAAAACGGTCGAACATAAATTCGGTATCTACAGGACCAGAGCATGCCTCAGGATGGAACTGAGATGAGAACCAAGGATGTGAGAGATGGCGGATTCCCTCGTTTGAACCATCGTTCATATTAACAAAAAGCTCACGCCAGTCATTACCAAGAGTGCTGGCATCAACAGCATAACCGTGATTCTGAGATGTAACATAGCAACGGTTTGTACCTATCTCACGAACAGGCTGGTTATGTGAACGGTGACCATACTTAAGTTTGTATATTGTAGCACCTCCTGCCTTTGCAAGCAGTTGGTTACCCATACAGATACCACAGATAGGCTTACGTGATGCAGACATCTGCTTCTTCAGAATCTCTACAGCATCAACACACATATCAGGATCTCCAGGTCCGTTAGCAAGGAAAAGTCCATCGAAGTCCATATCAGTATAATCGTAATTCCAAGGTACACGGATAACCTCAACACCCCGATTGATAAGACAACGTATGATATTATTCTTTACACCACAATCTACAAGAACAACCTTACGGCCAGCACCTTCATTATAGCGGATTATATCTTTGCACGATACTTTATCTACCCAGTTAACGCCCTCATACTCGGCAGTTGGAATATTCTCTGGTTCATCGTCGAATAAGATCTTACCCATCATCACTCCGTGCTCACGAAGAACCTTTGTGAGCTGACGTGTATCAATGCCTGTGATTCCAGGAACACCTTCACGCTTAAGCCAATCAGCAAGACTCTCATTTGCATTCCAATGTGAATAAGCCTCGCTATAATCGCTTACAATTATAGCAGAAGCATAAATTTTGTCGCTCTCCATAAATGTGGCCAGACCATTCTTCTCTACTGTGAATGGAGGCACACCATAGTTACCAACCAAGGGATAAGTAAGTGTCATCAACTGTCCGGCATAACTTGGGTCGGTAAGCGATTCAGGATAACCCATCATCGCTGTATTGAACACAACCTCGCCTGCTACGGGTTTCTCACTACCGAAGCTCTTGCCGTGAAATTTAGTTCCGTCCGAAAGGACAAGTGTTACATCTCTCATATTCTTTCTTTATAATATCTTAATTCTATTTAGAAAAAAGGCGAAACGTTTATAAAAACGAATCGCCCTAACTTTATTCAACAGTAACTGATTTAGCTAAGTTTCTCGGCTGATCAACGTTCTTACCTTTACAAACGGCAACGTGATAAGCCAACAACTGAAGAGGAATCGTAGCAACCAATGGTTCGAGACACTCCTGAACATCAGGAAGTTCGATAACCTCATCAGCAATCTTCGCTATAGTATCATCACCCTTAGACACCAAGGCAATTACCCTACCCTGACGTGCCTTAATCTCTTGTATATTAGATAGGACTTTCTCGTACATCGCATTATGTGTGGCGATAACTACTACAGGCATATCTGAATCAATGAGGGCAATAGGGCCATGTTTCATTTCTGCCGCAGGATAACCTTCGGCATGAATATACGAAATCTCCTTTAACTTAAGCGCTCCCTCCAAGGCTACCGGATAAGAGAAGCCACGACCAAGGTATAGGAAATTATGTGCATAGGTAAAGGTGCGAGCCAAATCAGCAACCTTTTCATTGGTTTGCAAAACCTCGCGAATCTTCATTGGAATCTCGCTCAAGCCCTTAACAATCTCAAGATACTCATTACGTTTCACAGTACCCTTAGCTTCAGAAAGTGCGAGGGCAAACATTGTGAGCACGGTTACCTGACCAGTGAATGCCTTGGTTGAAGCAACACCAATCTCAGGACCTACGTGAATATATGTTCCGGTATCAGTGGCACGAGGAATACTTGAGCCAATAGCATTACATATTCCATATATAAAGGCTCCCTTCTCCTTAGCCAACTGAACAGCAGCAAGGGTATCGGCCGTTTCACCACTCTGACTAATTGCTATAACAACATCATCTTTGGTTACAACTGGATTACGATATCTGAACTCAGAAGCATATTCTACTTCAACAGGAATACGACATAGAGTTTCGATAATCTGCTTTCCGATAAGACCTGCATGCCATGATGTTCCGCATGCTACAATTACAACACGCTTGGCATTAACCAACTGGCGACGATAATCGATAAGCGCAGAAAGGGTTACATGATCAGCCTCAACGTTAACGCGACCACGCATACAGTTAGTAAGACACTCGGGCTGCTCAAAAATCTCCTTAAGCATAAAGTGAGGATAGCCACCCTTCTCAATCTGTCCAAGATCAATATCAACCGTCTTAACAGCCAGCTCCTGATCCTCGCCATGGATATTAACTACATGAAGCTCTTCACCACGACGGATAACAGCGATATTACCATCCTCAAGGTACACCACTTTATCGGTATACTCAACAATTGGGCTGGCATCAGAACCAAGGAAGAACTCATCCTTACCAATACCTACCACAAGAGGACTCTGCTTACGAGCACATATGATCTGATTAGGATCGCGCTTATCAAGTACTGCGATGGCATATGCCCCAATTACCTGATAAAGAGCTACCTGTACTGCGGTAAGCAAATCAATATTCTTATGTTCCTTAATATATTCTATAAGCTGAACCAACACCTCAGTATCAGTATCTGATACGAAGTGAACTCCTTTAGCCTGGAGTTTCTCCTTAAGCTCAGCATAGTTCTCGATTATACCATTATGAATTATAGCAAGATTCTTGCTCTCGGAATAATGTGGGTGAGCATTACGCGAAGAAGGTTCGCCATGAGTAGCCCAACGAGTATGAGCAATACCAATGGTACCACTAACATTCTTATCACTACAATATTCACAAAGATTGTCAACCTTACCTTTCGACTTGTAAACGTTCAAGTCGCCATTATCATTGATGAGAGCTACACCGGCGCTATCGTATCCGCGATATTCCAGTCGGCGCAAGCCTTTGATAAGTATTGGGAAAGCTTCTTTATTCCCGATGTATCCTACGATTCCACACATAAACTGTTTTGTCGTTTTGTCGTATAAGTTGTATTTTCGGCTGCAAAATTACAACAAAAATCCGAAACTACAAACATTTTACTAAAAAATATTTTGTTTATCTTACACAAAACAAAAAGTCCACCAAGATTCACATCTGGGTGGACCCTCTGCGGTGCGTACGAGATTCGAACTCGTGACCTCCTGCGTGACAGGCAGGCATTCTAACCTACTGAACTAACGCACCATTACTATGGAACGAATGAAAAAAAACTTGCGGTGCGTACGAGATTCGAACTCGTGACCTCCTGCGTGACAGGCAGGCATTCTAACCTACTGAACTAACGCACCAAAGAACGCTTTTCCTTATTTGCGGGTGCAAAGGTAGTGATATTTTTGGAACTACCAAAACTTTTCGGCATTTTTTTGCGATTAAATCGCATTTTTTTCTAAAAAACGTACTGAACGAGCAAAGAATCGCGAAATTTCGCCCCATCATACAGCCAATCTTTGATTTCTGACGCTACAACAAATCCTGCCTTCTGGAACAGCTTAAGCGAAGAAATATTTTCAATATCGATATAAGCATAGAGCTGATGAAGGTGCAAAATACGCAATGCATAATCAGAAATCTGAGCAAGAACAGCTGTTCCGTACCCCTGACGTCGATAAGAATTAAGTATTATCAGCCCGACTTCAGCACGACAGTTAGCAGGATCAAAACTAACAAGATCGACAACTCCCACTATCTTACCATCAGAATTTTCGACCATCATACGTACTTGGCGGTCGGTATAGATATCATTTTTAGCGTTTGCAACATAATCGTGAAGCAAATAACGCGAATAAGGAACATTGGATGTACCGACATTCCATAGTTCTACATCATTCTCTATACGATAAAGAAGATCAAGATCTTCGGGCTCAATAGCTCTGAGTTTTATCTGTTTCATCCTAAATGGAGTTTTTTGCGTATTATATCAACCAATGCCAACGATGCGCGGAAATATATGGCACACTTTACAGGCAAGGTAAAAAACAAACTAAGATGACTATAGTGTTTACGGAAGAATATGAGCATGGCCTGATAGAACACATGCACATAACGGAAATCAGATTTCTTTGTAGACTGTCCCTTATAATGTATAATAGAATAAGGTAAATACCAATTCTGCCATCCACCCTTCAGCAAACGATATGAAAGATCAATATCCTCGCCATACATAAAGAAATCCTCGTCAAGTAATCCAACCTGTTCGAGGGCTTTACGACGAATCATAAAGAACGCACCACTTACAACTTGTATCTGAGCAGCCTCATCCCAAGAGAGGTAACTCATATAATAACTCTTTGTAAAACCTAACATCTTTCGTGCTGCAACAAAAGGTGTAGGAACAGCGCGTCGACTCTCAGGAGCAATAGTTCCATCGCCGTTATACATCTTTACGCCCGCTCCACCAGCCTCAGGATGCAAATCCATAAATTGGAGTACGCCTTTAAAGGTTTCTTTATCAACTAATGTATCAGGGTTTAGAAGCAATACATATTCACCAACAGATTGACGAATGGCAATATTATTGGCTTTCGAGAAACCAAGATTCTCCTTATTATTAATAAGGTGTACCCAAGGATAATGACGTGAGACGAAATCAACACTATCGTCAGAACTATTGTTATCGACAACAAACACCTCGCCCTCGATACCATCAAGAGCTATAGCAACACTATCAAGACAAGCTGTGAGGTATTGCCTAACATTATAGTTGACGATAACAACAGAGAGTTTCATCATTCAGCTTCAACCTCTGATTTACAACGACTCAGGCTTGGATACACAAACGGCAGACTGAGCAACTGGATAATTGCCAGATAACCGAATGTAGTATTCATGAACATATAATATAAATAGGTATTACCTACCATAGGGATAAGAATCAAAGCTAAACGCAGAAGCCCCCACTTAAAAAGAGCATGTTCTTTCTTTGCTACGAGATCATCATGTACCTTATTAAACTTAAACAAGCGAAGCGCAAGGAAAACGCCACCCAAGGTGAGCAACTCCATAAGCGAGACAAAAATAAATTCAGAAATTTTTCTTTCCGCAAACAAGCCAGGCTCCATGAATCCAGTCTCATAAGCAACTACTGCCGCCAATGCAAATACTATTGCAAAGACAAAAAACGCCATCAGCTGATTTCTTGTTTCTTTCATATCAATATAGTTTTTATTTTTCTTCGAACAATGTACGATTCGTAATAGAACGACCCAGTGTCACTTCATCGGCATACTCCAGCTCGTTACCAACAGCTATACCACGGGCTATTACGCTAACCTTAACACCTGTTGGTGAAAGCTTGCGATAGATATAGAAGTTTGTTGTATCACCTTCCATAGTAGGACTAAGTGCCAGAATAACCTCCTGAACTTCACCCTCACCTACCCGTTTTATCAACGAGTCAATCTCGATATCAGCAGGTCCCATGCCATCCATAGGCGATATTACCCCACCAAGAACATGATATAATCCATGAAACTGCTGAGTGTTCTCGATAGCCATAACATCCTGTATATTCTCAACTACACACACAGTTGTCTGGTCACGACGATGATCAGCACAAATAGGACAGACGTCACTATCGCTTACATTATGGCACACCTTACAATATTTCACTTCAGCCTTTAACTTGCTAACAGCTTCGGCAAAACTTGCAACATCGGCATCGTCCTGACGAAGCATCCATAGAACAAGTCGCAAAGCAGTCTTGCGTCCTATTCCAGGAAGCTTAGAAAACTCCTGAACGGCTTTTTCTAGTAACTGTGATGGGTATTGTTGTTGTATCATATCTCCGAAAGTTCTAACCAACGCATTGATTTCTCATCGAGTTCGTCTTTAAGCAACGGCAGACGCTTACTCTTCTCAGTAAGTTCTTCAACAGATAGTGTTCCGCTGCAAAGAGCCTCTTCCAAAGCCTGCTGCTCAGCCTCAAGATCGGCAATTTCTTTTTCCAATTGCTCAAACTCGCGTTTCTCTTTATAAGTGAGTTTGCGCTTTTGCTGATTATTTATATCTGATGCGGTCTTTGTCTCTTTCTCAACTTTTACTTCCTTTGACTCTTTGGGCTCATTAGGCTGAAGTTGACTCCATTGACGATACTGGGTATAGTTACCTGGGAAATCCTTTATCTCTCCCTCGCCTTTGAATACAAGAAGATGATCTACTACCTTATCCATAAAGTAGCGGTCGTGACTAACCACGATAACACACCCAGGAAAATCCTGAAGATATTCCTCAAGGATCTGTAGTGTCACAATATCAAGATCGTTTGTAGGCTCGTCGAGTACAAGGAAATTAGGATTCTTCATCAGAACCGTACAAAGATACAATTTGCGACGTTCACCACCACTTAGTTTATATACGTAATTATGCTGTTGCTCTGGAGTAAAGAGGAAATACTGCAGGAACTGCGAGGCAGAGAAATGCTTACCTCCACCCATATCTATGTATTCGGCAATGTCCTTTACGACATCAATCACCTTCATCTGGTCGTCGAACTGCAATCCCTCCTGCGAGAAATATCCGAAACGCACAGTATCGCCAATATCAAATTTACCACTATCAGGAGCGACCTGTCCCAACAACATTTTTATAAATGTAGACTTACCTGTACCATTGTTACCAACAATTCCCATCTTCTCGAATCTCGAGAAGTTATAGTAGAAATCTTTGAGTATAACTTTCTCTTCAAAGGCCTTCGATACATATTGGCACTCGAAAATCTTAGAACCAATATATACATTTCGAGATTTTAAGCGTATCTGGCGTTCCTCTATTCTCTGCTTGGCAACCTTCTCAAGTTCATAGAAAGCCTCTTCGCGATAACGGGCTTTATGTCCTCGTGCCTGAGGCATACGGCGCATCCACTCCAACTCTGTACGATACAAGTTGTTAGCCCTGGCTATCTCAACACGACGATTGTCGATACGTTCTTGGCGCTTCTCAAGATAATAGCTATAGTTACCACGATAAGTATATATGGTTTGATCATCAAGCTCTATAATTACAGAACAAACGCGATCAAGGAAGAAACGATCGTGAGTAACCATCAGCAGGGTCTTGTTGCCACGATTAAGGAATCCCTCCAGCCACTCAATCATCTCAAGATCCAGATGGTTGGTAGGCTCATCAAGGATAAGCAGATCAGGATCAGTAATAAGAACATTTGCCAATGCCACACGTTTCTGCTGACCACCACTAAGCTGGCCCATAGGCTGCTCTAAGTCGCGTATCTTCAGCTGCGTAAGAATCTGCTTGGCTTTCAACACCTTCTCTGGGTCGCCTTTATGATTAAAGCACGCATCAAGAACACTCTCAGAGGGATCAAAGTCTGGAGCCTGCTCAAGCATACCCACACGCAAATCCCTACGGAAGATAATCTCACCGCTATCATATCCCTCTTTGCCAGAAAGAATTGATAGAAGAGTACTTTTACCTGTTCCGTTTTTGGCTATCAGTCCAACCTTTTGCCCTTCAGCAACCGAAAAACTGATGTCATTAAACAATACTAACGAGCCAAATGACTTCGTTAGATGTTGCACGTCTAAATAAGGATTTTCCTTAGCCATTCTGCAATTCCTTATTTATGCCTTCAATATAATCCAGCACTTCATCACGGCCTTGTTTCTTCTCTGACGAAGTAACGAATATCGGTGGAAGTTCCTCCCATGTTTCGCTTAGAACCTTCTTATATGCTGCAACATTCTGAGCTGCCTTAGATGCACTAAGCTTGTCGGCCTTGGTAAATATAATGGCAAATGGAACACTACTTGTACCAAGCCACTCAATAAACTCCAAGTCTATCTTCTGTGCCTCCAGTCGAATATCGATAAGCAGAAAGACATTAACTAACTGTTCTCTCTGTAAGATATATCCGTTAATCATCTGATCAAGTTTCTGAATTTCCTTCTTCGAGCGTTTAGCAAAGCCATAGCCAGGAAGGTCAACCAGATACCATTCATTATTAATAATAAAATGGTTTATCAGCAAGGTCTTACCTGGTGTAGCACTTGTCTTTGCCAGATTTTTCTTGCCTGTAAGCATATTTATCAGACTCGACTTACCTACGTTCGATCTACCAATAAACGCATACTCGGGTTTTGTATCCTTAGGACACATAGACTCCATAGGAGCACTAAGCGTAAATTCTGCTTTCTTAATTTCCATTATATGTCATATTTTGGGTGCAAAGATACTAAAAAATTCCGAAAATGTTTGGTGGTTCGCAAAAATATGTGTACCTTTGCATCGTTTTTCCGAAACAGTGCTTCCTATCGCGAAGCATTTCCACTATTTTTTTCGAAATCAATTAATGTAATTTAAGTACATATTGTATGTATACAAAAGAAGAGTTAGAATCTATGGACATACCCCAGCTTGTGGGTATTGCCGATCAGCTTGGCATCAAGGTTTCGCCTGATGACCAACTGGAAACTGTTGTTTATGCCATACTCGACAAGGCGGCAGAAAACAGTGCAACTGCAGACGATGCACCAAAACGCAAGCGAACACGCATTGCGAAAAAAGATACTAGCCGAGTATATACAGTAAACGGCGAAGATGGCGAGAACCTTGATACGAAATCAAACCGCACACGTAAAAAGGCAGAAACACCATCGCTCTTTACCGACATGCCAGCAGAGACACCTGCAGCAGAACCAGCAGCTCCTGTTGCAGAAGAAGAAAAGCCCAAAAAGCGCGGTCGCAAGACTAAGGCTGAAAAAGAAGCTGAGGAAGCAGCTGCTCGTGCAGCAGCAGAGGCAGCAACAGCCGAACCCATTGCAAATGAGGATAATAATGTTAACACTGAAGATTTTGTTGTGCCCGAGGCTGCAGAGTTTGCCGTTGGAGCAAGCGACGAAGAAGAAGCCACTCCTAATGCAATAGAACAATTACGTGAAAAAATGGCTGCTAACAAAGCTCTTGTACCAGAATCAGAACCTTCAGAAGATTTCTCAGATAACAATGAGGATCAGATGGATCCTCTGACAGATGATGTTGATGAGAATGGTGTTTGGATGGGTGATCCAGGAGATGGTACAGACTTTATTACTATTGTCGACATCCCCATTGAGGATCAGGCAGCTATCCCCACACTCGATATTTTCGACCGTCCGATGGCTCCTCAGGTAAACGATGCATCAGTAGCCAATCGTGCAGCAGCAAATGCTCAGCCACGATATGACTTTGCCGACTTGATTGATGCAAACGGAGTACTCGAGATGCTTAGCGATGGTTATGGTTTCCTTCGTTCAAGCGACTACAACTATCTCTCATCACCTGATGATGTATATGTATCGCCACAACAGATCAAGAAATATGGTCTCAAGACTGGTGACGTTGTAGATTGTAAGGTACGTCCACCTCATGAGGGAGAGAAGTTCTTCGCAATGACTGATGTTAATACTATCAACGGTCGTGATCCAGGCGAGGTACGTAATCGTGTTGCTTTCGAGCACCTTACACCTCTGTTCCCAGAGGAGAAGTTCACACTTTGTGGCGACAAGTCTACCATCAATCCAAGCGTACGAATTGTAGATCTCTTCTCACCTATCGGTAAAGGTCAGCGTGCACTTATCGTAGCACAGCCAAAGACTGGTAAGACCGTTTTGATGAAGGATATTGCTAATGCCATTGCAGCCAATCACCCTGAGGCATATATAATGATGCTTCTCATCGACGAGCGCCCTGAGGAGGTTACCGATATGGCTCGTACTGTTAACGCCGAGGTTATTGCATCTACATTTGATGAGCCTGCTGATCGTCACGTAAAGATTGCAGGTATCGTTCTTGAGAAAGCAAAGCGTATGGTTGAGTGTGGTCATGATGTAGTTATCTTCCTTGATTCTATCACACGTCTGGCTCGTGCTTACAACACTGTTGCTCCTACATCTGGTAAGATTCTTACTGGTGGTGTCGACAGTAACGCCCTGCAGAAGCCAAAGCGTTTCTTCGGTGCTGCACGAAATATTGAAGGCGGTGGCTCACTTACCATTATTGCTACAGCTCTGGTTGATACCGGTTCTAAGATGGATGAGGTTATTTTCGAGGAATTCAAGGGTACAGGTAACAGCGAAATCCAGCTTAACCGCCAGCTTTCAAACAAGCGCATATTCCCAGCAATCGACTTGGTTCTGTCTTCAACTCGTCGCGACGATCTGCTGCTTGACGAAACAACACTGAACCGCATGTGGATTATCCGCAAGTTCATTGCCGATATGAACCCAATTGAGGCCATGAGCACCATACGCGACCGACTTGTTACCACACGTAGCAACGAGGAGTTCCTTATGTCGATGAACGGATAATGAAGAAATTATTATTTGTATGTCATGGCAACATCTGCCGTAGTCCGATGGCAGAGTTCGTAATGAAATACTTAGTAGAGAAAGAGGGGCTGACCGATCACTTCCTGATCGAGTCAGCCGCTACTTCTACTGAGGAAATTGGAAATCCTGTATATCCCCCAGCCCGACGCAAACTTGCTGAACACGGAATACGTTGCGATGGTCATTCTGCACGTCAGATTACCAGAGCAGATTATTCACGTTTCGACTTACTTATCGGTATGGATCAGTGGAACCTGCGTAACATGGAGCGAATCTTTGGAGGCGACCCGGAAGGAAAAATACGCCCATTACTCTCCAACAAGGACGTAGCAGATCCTTGGTACACAGGTGATTTTGAAGCAACATGGCAGGATGTTCTGAGAGGTTGCAAAGCACTATTAGAAGAATAAAATAGTAAAGCATAGCTTTTATAACTCAAAAGCATAGCTTTAGAAGTTCAAAACCATAGCTTTGGTGACTCAAAACCTATGCTTTTCTATTTTGACTTATCTTGTAAGATATCTAAAGGATTCAGTTTCTTCTTAATCATCTCACGAGCTTGCTCCTCGTCGAGGGTATATACATGATTAAACACGCCCACAGATACCATTTGGAATTCGTTATTATAATCAATAAAGCCGAGACTATAGAATCTATGGTCGCGCACAAGGAAATTTGTACTAAGATACTTATCTACAGCCATTGTAGCAGCTGCTGATGCTATAGATCCCAACGGACCATCAATATTGTTTTCGCGTAATTCGGCGTTAACAGCTCCCGTCATTACCGATTTGATGGTGTCTACATGCTGTTGTCTGTCAGGAGTTGTAGCCATCAGTGCTACAGCAACAACAGCGATAATACCCAGAAAAATAAGAAACTTCTTCATTGCTTAGTCAAGTTTATATGATATACGTAACATTTTTGTTGTTTCAGCAGAGACCTTAAAACGGTTATCTGTACGGCCCCCCACAACCCATACAATAGAACCAGATGCATCAACGAGCACCAATTGGCGACGTTTCTGTAAAATAGATAATTTTATATCAGTAAGATAATCGCTCACCAACTTACGCCCTGTCATACCGAATGGAATAAACCAATCTCCATTCTCTATTGGGCGTATAGTTAGCGGGAACTTCACCTTATCAGCATCAACAGTTGCAATATCAGCCGATTTGGAGATGCTTAAGTTTTCTGTAATCTCAATTTTACAAGTAGTGGTTTCATCGTATCGATAAGTACCTGTTTCAGGAATCTTAATAGATTTCATCGGCTTACTGATTGGCTCAACAATAAGCTTTGTTCTATCAATAACCAAAGTATGTGTTAACGATGTAAACTCACGACCTGGTTCGCCATTAACAGCACAAAGTATTTGTTCTGTCTGTGTAGAATTGAATCCCAGCGGCGAAAGCCACTCGTGTAGGAACACTGATGGCGATGGTAGTTTCAGCAGATTGGCAATCAGCACCTCGCCTGTATCCGTATTCAGAGCTTTTTTCTCGCATGAGATTTCTTTATCGAAAACTTTCTCTGCCTCACGAAGATAATTCGCGGTTTTATCGATATTGGCTGTAGCACCAGGTGCGATTTCTTCGAGAAGAGGTAATACGCGCAAACGAATCTTGTTGCGAAGGACATCATCTACAAGATTGCTCGAATCAGTAACGTAGTTCTGGTCGATGGAATCAAGATATTCTATAATCTCATTCCTACTTAGGCAAAGCAGCGGACGAATTACATAATCGTTCTTCGGGCGGATACCTGTTAATCCATGTATTCCCGCACCACGAAGAAGATTCATCAAAAGCGTCTCAACAGCATCATCACGATGATGAGCGATACATATTCCTTTAGCTCCGATATCCTTACACAGCTGACGAAAATATCCGTATCGCAAATCGCGAGCAGCCATTTCTATGCTTACTTTATGAAGTTCTGCGTATTCCTTTGTATCAAAATGGATTACGTGCAACGGGACATTAAGCTTCTTACACAATTCGCGCACAAAGTTCTCATCCCTATCACTTTCGTTACCACGTAATTTAAAATTACAATGAGCAGCCTCAATATTATAACCAAGGTTTCGCAGAATCAACATCAATGCCACAGAGTCAGCACCACCGCTAAGCCCCACAAGATAAAGCTTACGGCTATCTAAAAGACAGTTCTTCTCTATGAATTTCTGAACTCTGCGTAACATAGCTATTCTACAAACAGGACAAGACCTTTAAGATACTCACCCTCAGGATGATAGATGTTAATAGGATGATCAGCAGGCTGATGCAATTGATGCAGGATACGAACCTTACGACCTGCCTGTGCTGCAGCTGTAAATACAGCATTGCGGAAGTGATCTTTTGTAACCACCTGCGAGCAACTGAACGTAAAGAGTATTCCGCCAGGTTGAATCTTCTGGAACGCCTTGTTATTCAGGCGTGTATAACCCTTCAGCGCATTATGCAAAGCACCACGATGTTTTGCGAAAGCAGGAGGATCAAGAATAATAAGATCATAATTATTACCTGCCTGCTCAAGATACTTAAACGCATCTTCGCAGAAGGCCTCATGACGCTTATCGCCCTCAAAATTCAATGCTATATTACGGTTTGTAAGTTCGATAGCCTTTGCACTGCTGTCAACAGAGTGAACCAACTTAGCTCCACCACGCATAGCATATACAGAGAATCCACCTGTATAACAGAACATATTCAATACGCTCTTACCTGCAGAATACTTCTCCAGCAGCGAACGGTTATCACGTTGGTCAACAAAGAAACCTGTTTTCTGTCCACGCAGCCAATCCACATAGAATTTCAGTCCGTTCTCAAGAGCCACATTATCATCAGAACCGCCATAGATAAAGCCATTCTCCATATCATCCATAAATGGCAATGTGGTTTCACTCTTATAGTAAACATTATCTATACGCTGACCCATTACTTTAACCAACTGCTCAGCAATTTCCTTACGACATAGATGCATACCTATGCTATGAGCCTGCATAACAGCTGTACGGTCATAAACGTCTATAATAAGTCCTGGCAGATTATCGCCCTCGCCGTGAACAAGTCGATAGGTATTATTCTGAGGATTATCAGCAATACCGATAGATTGGCGTACTTTTAATGCAGAAGTAAGGCGCGATGCCCAGAAATCAGCATCAATTGCGACATCACGGAACGAGAGTACTCTGACAGCAATCGAGCCCATTTGGAAGTGTCCCACAGCGATGAAATCGCCATGATTTGTAAGCACACGCACCAAATCGCCATCCTTCAAATCCTCATCAGCCTGCTGAATAGCACCAGAGAAAACCCAAGGATGGAATCGCAAAAGACTCTCTTCCTTACCACGTTTAAGATATATCTTCTTCATTTTTCTTATTTATTTCTTCAGGAACGATAACTAACTCATAATCATTACGTTCCAACATTCTTTTAAATTCACAATACAATCTTACACAAGCCCATGCATCGATAGCAGCATATCGTTTCTGCGACTCTTCAAGCACGTCGCGTTCCCAGTTTGTCAGCTGCTCGCGCTTGCTTATTCTCTCACCAAACACGTTGGCATAAAGCTTCATCAGACTCTGGTCTTCTATTCCTATCTTTCGGGCCATATCCTGCAAGTCAACAAATGTTCCCATATTGAATTCACCAAGTTCGCGCAGTCCATGGGCATCGTTGCTCCACGCCAAACCTACCTTAGTAACAGTAATATCCTCAAGTAATCGCCTTACAGCTGGACATAAACCAATGTAATTCAGGCGGAACAGGAAACAGCAATCAGCAGTAGAAACCTGAAGCAACGAACACTTATGGCGAACTCCCTTCTTAAAACTTGGGCGTGTCTCTGTATCAAACCCCAGCACAGGCTGAGCCAACAGATAATCTACTGCACGTTCGGCTTCTGGTTCCGACAGCACAACAATTATCTTGCCAGGGAAACTTACCCTAGGAAAGTCGGCAATTGTCTTCTTATCTACCTTGTTTTGTATCAACTTTTTCATTTCTGCGTGCAAAAATATAAAAAAAATCCCGATTTATGATGAAATCTTATTTTTTTCAGCTACTTTTGCACAAAATATCATAAAACTATATGAAGAAAGTAAAGAAAAAGACTACAAACAACGACAATAAGGAGCGCCTGAGTTTTATCTTCGGTGCCATACTTTTCGGTATTTCTATTTATCTGTGTTTTGCATTCGTATCATATTTCTCAACGGGTGCGGCCGACCAGACTCTTATTGAGGAACCTCGCGATGGCGAAGTGCTCAATGAGCATCATGAGTTTGAAAATACCTGCGGAAGTCTTGGAGCCTATGCAGCATGGTTCTTTATCAAGCGTTGTTTCGGATTACCAGCATTCCTTATTCCATTACTGCTTTTTGTAGTAGCCATTCACCTTATGAAGGCCTACCGTGTAAATCTACTCAAGTGGACACTTTCAGTTGCTCTGCTTATGATTTGGGCATCGGTAGCACTTGCAACCTTCCTTCAGCCATTGTTTGCTGACGCAAGTTTCAGCCCTGGCGGCGATCATGGCATGTTTATCAGTAATTTCATTGGCAATCTTGTTGGAGCCCCTGGTCTTACGGCCATTCTTGCACTTATTGCTGTAGCATTCCTTACATACTTCAGTGCTGCAACAGTCATTTTCATTCGTAAGATGCTCAACCCAACCTTGTATATTAATAAGGTTAAGTTTACCGTTAACAGACCAGGCGAAGCAGAGCCCGAGAACTACGAGCCCGAAGAAGAGGAAAAGCCATTGGTGTTCGACGACCCAGCCACTCAGACTGTTGAGTTCAAGGACAACGGCGAAGCAGTAGTAATCGACGAAGGTTATCAGAACGAAGACAACAACATAAAGCCTGGGTTCCTGAGCAGTCTCAGAAAGAAGAAGGAGCCCGAGGTTAAGCCAGAGGAGACCGAGAAGGCTGCCGATAGCGATATCGATATGGCAATAGAGGTGGCCAAGGGTGATACCGAGACTGCCGATAAGAAGACTTTGGTAGAGGATATTGAGAATATGGAGCCTTACGATCCAAAGCGTGATCTTGAGAACTACCACTATCCTACTCTCGACCTTCTTAAGAAGTACGATAATGACGGTAAGCCTTATATCGATATGGCTGAGCAGACAGCTAACAAAAACCGTATTGTTGATGTTCTGCGCACCTTTGGTGTTGAAATCAGCAGCATCAAGGCTACCGTTGGTCCAACCATTACTCTTTACGAGATTACACTGGCTCAGGGTGTGCGTATCCAGAAGGTTAAGAACCTTGAGGATGATATTGCTCTTTCGCTTGCAGCCCTTGGCATACGTATCATTGCTCCTATGCCAGGTAAAGGAACTGTTGGTATCGAGGTTCCAAATGCCAAGCCTTCTACAGTATCTATGGAGTCTATCCTTAACTCTAAGAAGTTCCAGGAGTCTAAGATGGAGTTGCCTTGCGCCATCGGTAAGACCATTACCAACGAGGTGTTCATGTTCGATCTGGCCAAAGCCCCACACCTTCTTGTTGCTGGTGCTACTGGTCAGGGTAAGTCTGTTGGTCTTAACGCCATCATCACCTCTTTGTTATATAAGAAGCATCCTGCAGAGCTCAAGATAGTACTTGTTGACCCAAAGAAAGTTGAGTTCAGTTTCTATGAGCCAATAGCAAACCACTTCCTGGCTAAGGTTCCCGATGAGGAGGCCGATCCAATTATCACCGATGTAACTAAGGTGGTTCGCACTCTTAACTCACTCTGTAAGGAGATGGATACCCGTTACGACCTGCTTAAGACAGCTCGTGCACATAATATCAAGGAGTACAACCAGAAGTTCATCGCACGCCAGCTTAATCCTAACAACGGCCATCGTTTCCTGCCATACATCGTGGTGGTAATCGACGAGTTCGGAGATTTGATTATGACAGCAGGTAAGGAGGTTGAGCTTCCAATCGCTCGTATCGCACAATTGGCTCGTGCCGTAGGTATCCACATGATCATCGCAACACAGCGACCAACAACCAATATCATCACTGGTACTATTAAGGCCAACTTCCCAAGCCGTATTGCATTCAAGGTTTCAGCTGGTATAGACTCTAAGACAATTCTCGACCGCACAGGTGCTCAGCAGCTTATTGGTCGAGGCGATATGTTGGCACTTGTTGGCGGTTCTGAGCCAGAGCGTGTTCAGTGTGCCTTTGTTGATACTCCAGAGGTTGAGCGCATCAATGAGTATATCAGCGACCAGCAGAGCTATGGTGCTCCATTCGAACTCCCAGAGCCCGATATGCCTGAGGCAGATATGGGCGACGGTGGTGATAGAGATGTAGATATGGCACACCTCGACCCACTGTTCGACGATGCAGCCCGACTGATTGTTATGAACCAAAGCGGTTCTACATCACTCATACAGCGTAAGTTCGCCATAGGTTACAACCGTGCTGGCCGACTTATGGATCAGCTCGAAAAGGCTGGTGTTGTAGGCGCTGCTATGGGTTCTAAACCACGCGAAGTATTGATTCAGGACGAAAATAGTTTGAATAATCTTTTAAGTAATCTAAGATAATTATGAAAGTAAGTATAATCAGGATAGCAGCCATTGCGCTGTTTACTTTTCAGAGTTCATTATTCACAGCAAATGCCCAATCAGCAAAGAGTGTGCTCGATAAGGCTGCAGCTTCAGTAACAGTTGCATCAGGTGTTAAGGCAAACTTCAGAATGACAACCACAACTGGTAACACAAGCGGTACCATAGCCATAAAGGGCAAGAAGTTCTACGCCACAACCCCACAAGCAAAGATATGGTTCGACGGTAAGACTCAGTGGACCTATCTTAAGAATAACGACGAAGTAAATGTAAGTAATCCAACAGAGGCACAGTTGCAGGCCATCAACCCCTACAACTTCATCAACCTCTATAAGAATGGATACACCTATACAATGAATACAGCTGGCACAAACTATGTTATTCATCTCACATCAAATAGTGCCAACCGTAAGATTAAGGAGCTGTTCATTACTGTCAACAAGAAGAGCTACGAGCCTATGCAGGTCAAGATGCTGCAAGGCAAGAAGTGGACCACTTTCGACATCACAAGCATCAAGAAGGAGAAAATCGCTGATAGTCAGTTCCGTTTTAATTCAAAAGACTTCCCAAAAGCAGAAATCATAGATCTCAGATAATCATCTTATGAACAAATTTCAACTTTATCGTCTTCTTCGCAAGAATACGAACCTTAGCTATAAGCGCAGCCCTGCTTTCGAACAAAACAAATGGGCAAAATTATTAATTTATATAGGTGCAGGCATGTTTGCCCTCTACCTTATTATGTATGGATGCATAGCTGGAATGACAGCAGGGGGCGAAGCTGGTATTATGATGGGAGCCGCCATTATCTATATGGCTATCGACTATCTGTTGCGATTCATCGTGCAGACCACTCCTGGAATGATGGTAAAGCCATATATCCTGCAGCCTATATCCCGTTACACTGCTATCGAGTGTTTTCTTATTGGCGAGCATGTTAGTGGTTACAATTTCCTTTGGCTCTTCATGTTTGTGCCTTACGGCATCATTCTGCTGTTTGCTGGCGAGAGTTTCTGGCTGGTATTCTATGAGGTTATAGCTGCTGAGATACTTATCATACTCAACAGCCAGATATATCTATTCTTCCGAACACTTATCAATCGCACAGTGCTGTGGCTCATTCCTGCCTTGGCGCTCTATGCCCTGCCCTTTGTACCAATGGTGATAACCCGCAAGGAAAGTACCGTTGAGAAGGTATTCGAAGTATGTTCTACAACAGGTATGTCGTTCTGGTTCCTGCCAGTTGTACTCATCATTATAGCATGCCTTTTCTTTGTGAATCGTTACTTCCAGTTCAAGTATGTGTACGAGGAGATTTCAAAGAAGGCCGAGCGCCAGCTTAAGCATGTATCACAGTTTGCATTCTTCAACCGCTTTGGTCTGGTTGGTGAGTATCTCAAAATCGAGCTCAAGTCAAACCTCCGTAACAAGACCATGCGCACCCGTTGCATCTTCAGTCTTGTAGCTGTAGTAATATTCACACTGCTTGTATCTTATACCAGCATATACGACAATGAGCTAATGCAGAACTTCTGGTGTATCTACTGCTTTGCTCTTTACGGTATGACGGCACTTATAAAGATCATGGGTCAGGAGGGTAACTATATCGAGCTGCTCATGATGCACCGTGAGAATCTTATTGCATTGCTTCAGGCCAAGTTCTGGTTCTATACTGGTGTGCTCATCATTCCGTTTGTACTTATGCTTCCTGCAGTATTCGCAGGAAAGTACAGCCTGCTTATGGTGTTTGCCTACATGCTGATAACAGCAGGATTCCTGCACTTCATCATCTTCCAGCTGGCTGTATACAATAAGCAGACCATCCCCTTGCAGCTCAAGGTTACTGCAAAAGGAAACTTTGAGAATGGAATGCAGCTTGTAATCGAGTTATTTGCAATGTTTGGTCCTGTTGCTATTGCAGGTCTTGGATATCTGTTGGTTGGCCTCACCTATACCTATATATTTATGTGTGTATTAGGTCTTGCATTTGTTGTAACCAACCACATTTGGATTCGCAATATTTACAACCGAATGATGAAAAGAAGGTACGAAAACATCGAAGGTTTCATCAATACAAGAGATTTTTAGTCTTTTTTGAAAGAAAATCGCAAAAAAGTTTGGTGGAATCAAAAAAAGTTAGTACCTTTGCACCCGCAAAACAAGAAACGGATGCACCCGTAGCTCAGTTGGTAGAGCACCTGACTCTTAATCAGGGTGTCCAGAGTTCGAGCCTCTGCGGGTGTACTAAACACGAGATAAGCAGTAGATCTAAAAAGTCTGCTGCTTATTTGTTTAAAATCCGTCACAAGATGTAGAATATGCGGTATATAACGCAATTCAAACAAAAATTGTCTATAAATAGACATTGATTTAAATATCTTGGCATATCTTTGCAAAAAGGAAAAATAAATAGAATATATTGGTTAAGGTTTATGGTTGATTAATTTTAGTTTTTTAAGTAATTCAAGAAAAAGGTTCGTTGTGAAACGAGCCTTTTTTGGTTATTATAAGTATCTTAAATTACTTACCTTTATTAATTACATATATTCCAAGCGCTGCAAGTCCGCCAGCAAGTAAGTATTTTAAATGGAACGTCTCTCCAAGGCAGAGACACGAAGTAACTGTACCAACTATAGGAATAAGCGAATTATATATTGCTACCTTTCCTACAGGATTACAACTAAGTAGTTTGTTGTAGAGTGCAAATCCTATGGCAGAGATAGCAATGAGCAGCAACAGACATATAATTCCGAGCAAATTTACATTTGGCAGTGTACCGCCAAGGGCGAGTCCGGGAATGATGAGCAGCAAACCTCCGATTGAGAGACTATAGCCTGTCCCTACAAACACATCTACCCTACGACTCAAACCACGAGTCATCAAGTTAGAAACGGCCCCACAGATAGCGTTAAGGATAATCATACCGTCGCCCAGCCAGGTAAACTGTCCGCTTTCAGCTCCACCAAGGTTCAAAGTAAGTATTCCGCAGAAACCAACGGCACAACCAAAAATCTTACTTGATGTGAGCTTGTCGCTCTTAAAACAGGCACAGGCCAGCAGTACTACAAGGAAGGTGCTCAATGAATTAAGAATAGCTGCGCGCGAACCTGCACTATGCGACATACCTACATAGAAGAAGAAATAGTGAAGCGTAGTGTTCATCAGCGCAAAAGCAAGAATAAAGCGCCAGTCTATCGCCTTGCTCGTCTTGAACGAGCGCCCATTGCTACGAGCAACAGACAATACTATCAAACCTGCTACAGCAAAACGGATTCCTGCAAAGAGCATCTTGCTGCCAGTCATATCTGCTGTAATACCAAAGGCATTGAATCCCACTTTAATAAGAGGGAAAGCCCAGCCCCATGCTATTGCAGCAGTAAGGGCAAAAACAACCACCCAAACGGGTTGTTGGAATATAGATTTTCTTAATTGTTCAGTCACTCTACTAATTTACTTTTTATCTGACTTAGCGCGCCAGGCATTAGCTCGCACTTTGATATTCTCCTGAAGACATTCACTATATAACCAAGGCTCACAGCTGTGTATGTCGCCCACATTTATAAAGTCCTTATATGCAGGATACTCCGAACCGCTATAGCCACTAACCACCAGTACATGATACTTTGGAGATAATGTAACTGTAATACTGTCATGAAGAGTTGCTGGTACAGAATCGGTTCGCCAGTTTACTGGGTTAATACCAATACATGTTTCCCCAACTACAGGATTGATGTACTTAACATCCTTAACCGTGTTGTAACAGATTGTCACGCCAGTATCAGCCTCGCCCTTAGCAGCCTTAATATGGTTAGTCTGCAGCGTATCATCAGGAGTTACCTTATAGCCCAGCACATAGGCTGCAGCTAACTGGTTATATGTTTCGTCATCAATATGCTTCAGCAGCTCTACAACAGCCATACCACCCTGACTGAAACCAGCGATGATGAGCGGACGAGTCTTGTCACGATGCGTCTGGAAGTAATCAAAAGCACGACAAACATCGTCCATAGCCAAACGAGTACGAGCACGAGTGCTGTCTTCGTTATGCAACATGAAAGCCTCGATGGTTGCATGACGATAATAAGGTGCAAAAAAACGATTGCCAGGCGACATATACGCTGCCACCTTCTTTATCTCCAAATCGCCCATGTTCTGACGATGAACAGGATTATACACATCAGCATAATGGCTTATGCGACCATCTTCAGTGGTCCAGTCTTCCTGCCACGTTGATACAACGTAGAACACATCGGCTCCACTATCAGTACTGTCTCCATCAGCTGTAATCCACATCTCAGAGTCGCTATAATCAGGCGCCTGAGGGATATACTGAGTCTTAGCACATGATGCCAGACAGATACAAGCCACTAAAGCCGATACACTAAATGTGTTGCGTAAAAATACTTCTTTTCCCATATCGGCAGCAAAATTACAAAAAAAATAAATAAAACCTTGTGGATTATAAAATAAAATATTACTTTTGCAGAGTTAAAATTATCATCAACCAACAATTATTGCATAATCCTTTTATGAAGAAAATTCTAACGTGCCTATTATTGGCAAGTACTGTGGCCGCTCAGGCACAGGTTCAACGTTTTTCAGGAAAGTCAGCACTTGAGGAAATTGCTGCTGACAAGTTTTTAGCTGCAGGCAACATGACTGATTACGATCACCTTACCCGCACTGCCCTAACCCCTACTCCTAAGGGCTACGAACCCTATTATTTCTCACACTATGGCAGACATGGAGCTCGCTTCCTGCTTGAGGAGAACGATTACGCCATGCCAGTTAAGACCTTGCGCCAGGCTAAGTTTGCAGGAAAACTTACACCACTTGGTGATAAGGTTTTGGCAAAGCTCGATTCAATGCAGAAGACCACCAAGGACCGTCTTGGCGACCTTACAGCTACAGGCCAGCGTCAGCATCATGGCATAGCCAAGCGTATGACACAGAACTTCCCAGAGATTTTCAAGAGTCCTAATCTGCCTATACACTCTGTATCTACAACATCAATCCGCGCTATTATTTCGATGATGGCTGAGTGCGAAGAGCTTCAGGCAGCCAACCCGTCAGCAAAGATATACAACGACGCCAGCAAGGCCGATATGGTATATATGAACTACTCTGCTCCTCGTGGCGAAGGTGGCGGAATGTTCCGTCCTGACCTTATGAAGGCAATGCAGAAACAGCAGCAGATGAGCGACAGTCTTAAGCACCCAGAAAGACTGATGCAGCAGTTGTTTAACGATCAGCACTGGGTATACCTGAATGTTACAACAGGTCAGCTTATGAGCAAGATTGCTGATATAGCGCTTAACATGCAGAGCCACGATGGCGACGCTTCACTGCTGGAGCTGTTTACACCTGAGGAACTGCGCGACCTTTGGCGCAGCAATAACCTCTATTGGTATCTGCTTTACAGCAACGCCCCACAGACAGGTGGTCGTATGCCTTGGAATCAGAAGAATCTGTTGAAGAACATCATTGAAACAGCTGATACCGTTACTCAGGTTCAGGCATCACTGCGATTCGGACACGATACTGTTGTTCTGCCTCTGGTATGTATGCTCGATCTTGACGGAGCTGCTGTACAGGTTGAAAATCTCGACGAGCTTGAGAACTCGTTCCGTACATATTACCTTATACCAACAGGAAGTAATGTGCAGTTCATCTTCTACCGCCCAAAGAAAGGCAAGCAGGGCGACATTCTGTTGAAGGTACTGTTCAACGAGCGCGAGGCTCACATGCCACTGGCTACCGACAACTGGCCATATTATAAGTGGAATGATTTCAAAGAGTATTATCTTAAGAAGATAGACGAGAACACCCCAAAGAAAAATAAGTAGCCGCTTGGCTACTTATTTTTTTCTATTCGATGTTGCGTGGACCACGACGCTTCTCACGCATTTTCTTCTGATCGGCCTGATAGCTCTTATACTGATCATCAGTCAATATCTTCTTGAGCTCTGCATCGTAGGCTTTCATATTTGCCTCCATCTCCTTGCGATGCTCCTGCATCTTGCTGTCATCCTTTGGTGGTTCAGGGCGCTTGCCCTTCATCTCCTTTGGTGGCATTGGTGGGCGACCAGCTCCTGAATGTCCGTGATGATGTGGCCCACGTGGTCCCATCTTGTCAGCATACTTTGTATTAAGCTCCAGCAGCTGCTTGGCTTGCTTATCGTTAAGTTTGTAGCGACTAACTGTCTCATCAGTACGATGCTTAATCATTTCTGTCTTGTCGAACTTGCCTGGATGACGACGTTCGTTCTGTGATTCCTGTGCCATAGCTGATGTTCCAACCAGCAAAGCAACCATCATTGTTACAATAATCTTTTTCATTGTTCTACTTTTGTTTAATTGTTTATTATTCAAGTTATTATTCTCATTGTTGCAACTATCTTTTTGACGTATAAATGTACTTCAAGTTTAAACAACAACAAGCGTGTTTCAGTTAATGAAGCATTACTTTCAGCCAACAGGAAGATTCTTTCAACAAAACCAAACTAAAAAGGAAAAACGCCCATTCATCGAAAATAATGGGCCAAAAATTTGCACGTACAAAATAAAATGAGTACTTTTGCACTCGCTAATGGAGACCTGCCGATATGGCTCAGTTGGTAGAGCAACGCATTCGTAATGCGTGGGTCGCCGGTTCGAGTCCGGCTATCGGCTCTCCTAGGCAAAAAATTAGAGATCTTTTTATCATTGCGGAATTAGCACATCGGTAGTGCACGGGCTTCCCAAGCCTGGGAGGCGGGTTCGATTCCCGTATTCCGCTCAGAGAATCGTAGAGGGCACTAAGCCCCCTACTCTTTTTTTTATCTAAGTCTTAAAGCATCGCCAACCTTAATCTGATAATCAGGCGACAGTTTATTCATCTTATACAGATTCTTCAAACGTATACCATACTGCTGTGCAATGGAGTACATCGACTCTCCGTTGCGCACATAATGCAATCGGCCCTTATAATTCTTAGGAGCCTTGGTCTGCTTTTTCTTAAGCCATACAATCTCACCCTCGTCCAGATGATCCTTGCGATGACGCTCGTTATATTTGGCAATCTTGCGATAGCTGATGCCAACCTCCTGACCAATAGACTTGAATGTATCGCCACGACGAGCTATTAAATAATAGTTCTTATTAAATATCTTGATGGTATGCAGTGAGGCACCACCCACCTCACGATCTTTGGTACGCTGGGCCATGAAGTGGTCGTAGCCCTTAGCGCTGTCATACTGATAAAGCTTGTATAACTGGATAATCTCAATCAACTTCTCTGCATAAACAGGATTAGTGGCATAACCAGCAGCCTTCAAGCCTCTAGCCCAACCCTTATAATCTGTAGTCTTAAGCTGAAACAACGAACGATAACGCTGATTTGCAGCCAGGAATTTCGAGTGATCCTCGTAAGAATCATATGCAGAATCGTACACGCGGAAACAGTCGTTTCTCTGATCGTCATCGTGATATGTACGACGTCCTTCCCATCCATTGTTGCACTTAATGCCAAAGTGATTATTGCTTGTGCGTGTAAGCTCGCTGCGACCAGCACCACTCTCAAGCAGTCCCTGAGCCAAGGTTATTGATGCAGGTATACGATAACGCTGCATCTGCTCAATGGCTATATCCTTATATTGATCTACATATTGCTGATATGCTTGGTTCCATTTTATCTGCGAAAAGACAGATAAGGACATTGAAATAGCAATAAAAAGGAAAAATTTTCTCATATTTTTGCGATTATTTTGTGCAAAAGTAATGAATTCTCTCGAATAATTTGTAATTTTGCCGAAAAATATAGCATTTTATGAGGGAACTGGAGCTAAAGTCGGTTATTAAGGTGTGCAACATGGACGAACTGAGTGCCGAAGAAAAACACCTTATTGAATTAGCAATAGAGGCTACAAGCCGTAGTTATGCACCCTACTCAAAATTCCACGTAGGTGCAGCAGTAAGACTTGATAATGGCGTAGAGATAATTGGTTGCAATCAAGAGAATGCAGCCTATCCATCAGGTCTTTGCGCAGAGCGTACTGCATTGTTTGCTGCTGGAGCCCAATATCCCGATGTTCCTGTAAGAATGCTGGCTATTGCAGCAAGAGGTACCCATGGTGAGCTTGAAGACGAGCCTGTTCCTCCATGTGGCTCTTGCAGACAAGTAATGATTGAATCAGAGACACGTGCCAATGCACCAATGCGTATACTTCTTTATGGAAAGAAATATGTATACGTTATCGACGGAATCAGAAAGCTGATGCCACTTACATTCTCTGAGTTTTAACGGTAACACCCCAATCCCACAGCACGCGATAAAGAATCGAGATGGAAGTCGTAATCAAGGTTGTCTTCATCAACTTTGATAAAATTGTCTTTTCCTTGAATTGAGTCGTTAGGCGATTCCCAAATGATGTTGCTGAAATGCTGTGGTTCGTCTTCAACAGCAGGTGTTCGCAACAAGCAGTTGTCAAAACTATAGTTAAACTCTTGTTCGCCTGAGGTCATATATCCTATCACCACATCATCATCGTAGCCAGTAAGTATAGAACCACTGCAAATCACATTATACAGCTGAGCATACTGATTAGAAAAATACAGTGCAGCTCCACGACCACCAACAAAGGGATAGAATTGTGCAAGAGTGCAGTTCACAATCTCTACCATACCACCGTTAATAGCCAGACAATTCCCCATAGAGTTCGAAAGCTGACAATATTCCAAACGTACATGAGCGTTAGTCAGAGCGACACCATCTCCCTGTGAATTATGTACCACACACTGATATAGGTGCAGACGATAGTTCTCAGAATCAAATGCTGCTGAATCACAAACCACTCCCTGGCACACATTCCTTATCTGAGTGTTATTCAGTATATTACCATCCGAACTCTCATAGAACCTTATTCCTCGCCATTGTCCTGACAAACGGTCGTAAGGCAGATATGTGAACATACGGTCCAGACGGTCACCACGCATAATGCAATTATCCGTATACAAGGTGCCACGAACATCAAGCCCTGCACCATCGTGGAAATATAGTGTGGTATTACGGATGGTGAGTTTTACTCCCTCATTAACAAAAAAGTCACCATAAACAAGCAAAGGCTTATCCGACTCGATAACAGAGTCCTTCTCGATCACAGGCGAATACATCTTAACTGCATCCCATGCCCAAGCCTGAAGACATACACTCTGTTCTACTCCACTCTCCATCGAGAACACCAGATTATCCGTTATCGATTCAGGCTCGTTACAATATGTCTCATACGGCGTTATCTCAACAAAAACCAATATACTATCATTTTTGCGAATCTCTATACCATTGGTTTGCGAGCCGTTCGAATTATCAAGATAAATGCCATCTACATTAACGCGGAAACCTGTCTGGTTGCCTCTCTTCAGATACACACTCGTCATACGCACACCATCGTTATTGCGATTATGAACCCAGAATGAGTATGTAGATGACGAGGTACGACTGAAAACAGTATCAAGCTTTATTGTATCTGCAGGAAATTCAATACGTAATCCTGATGATGCTGAAAACGAGTCATCATCAGCACAAGCCACAAACAGGGCCAGAACGAATATAAAAAAGAAAATCCGTTTCATCTTATTGATAAAACGGATTAATAGGATATTTATTGTGTAATTACTTGCCAAAGTAGCGCTTAAGCAGTCCAGCGAAGCCAGCACCATGACGAGCCTCGTCCTTAGCCATCTCGTGAACAGTGTCGTGGATAGCATCGAAGCCAGCAGCCTTAGCGTTCTTAGCGATACGGAACTTATCCTCGCACGCACCAGCTTCAGCAGCAGCACGCTTCTCAAGATTTGTCTTGGTATCCCATACACACTCGCCCAGCAACTCTGCAAAGCGTGAAGCATGATCAGCCTCCTCAAAAGCATAACGCTTGAAAGCCTCAGCAATCTCAGGATAACCCTCACGATCAGCCTGACGAGCCATAGCCAGATACATACCAACCTCACCACACTCACCGTTGAAGTGGGCACGCAGGTCGTTGATCATCTCCACTGATACACCCTCGGGCTTACCATCACCAATACGATGCACTGTAGCATAAGTTACATCACCATCGTCCTTAAGCTCAGAGAACTTAGAAGCAGGAGCCTTACAGATTGGACACTTCTCAGGAGCTGAGTCACCCTCATGAATGTAACCACAAACAGCGCAAATAAATTTCTTTGTCATAATTCAATATTTGTTTAGTTATTAATAATGTGAATAATATACGTTAGTAAATAGTAAACTACAATACTTCCGTTTGCAAATATATGAATAAAAAATAAATCCCACAAATTTTTTGCAGGATTTATTATCAATTATCGCAAATTTGCGTTTTAAATGCTTTTGATAGTCTTTATTATCTCATCGATAGTAACAAGACTCTGCTCACCACTCTCCATGTTCTTAAGGGTAAGTTTTCCTTCTGCCATCTCGTTCTCACCAGCCAGTGCAACAAATGGAATCTGCTTAGCGTTAGCATACGACATCTGCTTCTTCATCTTTGTTGAGTCTGGGAATATCTCTGTACGGATGCCAGCCTCGCGAGCCTTAGCCACAGCAGACAGACAGTAAGCTGTCTCCTTGTCGCCAAAGTTGATGAACAGCAGCTGAGTGCCGTTGGTAGCATCCTTTGGATAGCAGTCGAGTGCATTCAGTACATCGAAGATACGATCTACACCAAACGAGATACCTACACCTGAGATACCTGGCATTCCGAAGATACCAGTAAGGTTGTCGTAACGACCACCACCTGTGATAGAACCAATCTGAACATCGAGTGCCTTAACCTCAAAAATAGCACCTGTATAATAGTTCAGACCGCGAGCCAGAGTAAGGTCGAGTTGTATTTCATTCTTCAGTCCGAGTGTCTTCAGAGTGTCGAGGATGAAACGAGTCTCCTCTACTCCCTTCAGTCCAGTCTCGCTTGTAGCCAGAACCTCGGCTATAGTATTCAGCTTCTCATCGTTAGTGCCCTCGAGCGAGATGATTGGCTGAAGCTTCTCAATCTGCTCATCCGAGAGTCCGTCCTCACGAAGCTCCTGATTAACATTGTCAAGACCAATCTTATCGAGTTTATCGATAGCAACGGTGATATCAACAATCTTATCTGCTGCTCCGATTACCTCAGCAATACCAGTCAGGATCTTACGGTTGTTAATCTTTATCTGAACTCTCACACCAAATCGTGTGAATACAGTATCTACAATCTGCATCAGCTCTACCTCGTTAAGCAGAGAGTCAGAGCCTACGATATCGCCATCAAACTGCCAGAACTCACGATAGCGTCCCTTCTGTGGACGGTCTGCGCGCCATACTGGCTGCATCTGGTAACGCTTGAATGGCAACTGCAGCTCCTCGCGATGCATTACCACATAGCGGGCAAAGGGAACTGTAAGGTCATAACGTAGTCCCTTTTCGCAGAGTTTTGCAGCCAATCTAAGTGAATTGCGCTCAGCAAGCTCCTCGGGTGTTACCTTCGAGAGGTAGTCGCCTGAATTCAGGACCTTGAAAAGCAGCTTATCACCCTCCTCGCCATATTTTCCCATCAGTGTTCCGAGGGTTTCCATAGCTGGAGTTTCAATCTGCTGGAAGCCATAAAGCTGGTAAACCTGCTTAATGGTATCGAATATATAATTGCGCTTCGCCATCTCCATTGGCGAGAAATCGCGCGTGCCTTTTGGTATACTTGGTTTCTGTGCCATTTATTACTTTCTTACAATTGTCTGGTCACGATCAGGACCGATAGAAATAATTTTAATAGGAGTCTCTAACTGCTTCTCTAAGAATGAGATATAGTCGCTGAACTCCTTAGGGAACTGATCCTCGCTGGTGAACTTTGTCATATCAGTCTTCCAGCCTGGCAGCTCCTGATAAACAGGCTCAATGCCCTCCTCGATGTTATATGGGAAGTAGTCAATCTCCTGTCCGTTCTGCTTATAAGCCACGCAAGCCTTGATAGTGTCGAATCCATCGAGAACATCGCTCTTCATCATGATGAGCTGGGTAACACCATTAACCATGATAGAATACTTAAGAGCAACGAGGTCGATCCAACCACAACGACGCTCACGACCTGTTACAGCACCATACTCATGACCCAGGTCACGAATCTTTTTGCCAGTTTCATCGAAGAGCTCTGTTGGGAAAGGACCAGCACCAACGCGTGTGCAGTAAGCCTTCATGATACCGTAAACATCGCCAATCTTGTTAGGACCGATACCCAGACCAGTGCAAGCACCAGCGCAGATGGTGTTAGATGATGTTACGAAAGGATAAGAACCAAAGTCAACATCGAGCATAGTACCCTGAGCACCCTCGCATAGAACGCTCTTACCGCTCTTAAGCAGATTGTTGAGCTCATGCTCAGAATCAACAATTGGGAACTGACGGAGGTACTCTACACCCTCAAGCCACTTCTTCTCTACCTCAGTGATGTCGTATTCGAAGTTGAGCGACTTCAGGATAGCCTCATGACGAGCCTTTGCCTTAGCGTATTTCTCCTCGAAGTTCTCAAGGATATCACCAACACGCAGACCGTTACGACTAACCTTATCAGTATAAGTAGGACCAATACCCTTTCCAGTAGTACCTACCTTATCCTTACCCTTCTGAGCCTCATATGCAGCATCGAGAACGCGATGGGTTGGCATGATGAGATGAGCCTTCTTTGAGATGTGCAGACGACTACGAAGCTCGTGTCCGCTTGCCTCAAGAGCCGTGGCCTCGTCCATAAACAGGTCTGGAGCCAATACTACACCATTACCGATAATGTTAACCTTGTCGCCCTGGAAAATACCAGATGGAATAGAGCGAAGCACATACTTCTGGCCCTCGAACTCGAGAGTATGACCAGCATTAGGACCACCCTGGAAACGGGCTACCACGTCGTACTTTGGGGTTAACACGTCAACCACCTTACCTTTTCCTTCATCGCCCCACTGCAAACCGAGCAGGACATCTACTTTTCCTTTGTTCATTTTTCTGCTGTATTCTTGTTATTACTTTTTTTCTTCTTAGTTGCGTTCTTGCGTTTGGCGCTCTTAGCCTGACATGTACTACAGATACCGTAGATATAAAGCGTAAATCCGTCTTTTCTGAATCGCTTAAGCTGCAAGCTCTCAACGGCAGCTATTATCTCTGGCGATTTTATCTCGGTAACCTTTCCGCACTGAGAGCATATCTGATGACAGTGGCTCTGATTGTCGTAACATGCCTCGTATTTTGTAGAGCCTTGGAAACGATGCCTGATAACAAGTCGGAGCGACAAAAACAGATTAAGCGTGTTGTATAGCGTTGCTCTGCTAACAGGGAAATCCATTTCCTTATCCAATCGGGCTTTCAGCTCATCGATGGTAAAGTGTCCGTGAATGCTGTAAACTGCTCTTAGAATGCTGTATCGCTCAGGTGTCTTGCGATGATTGTTCATCTCAAGATAGTTATCCAGAAGCCTTTCTACAGCAGAAATAACACTTTCTTTCATCTGATTCTTTCACGAAAACCGCACAAAGGTACACATTTTCCGTCAGATAAAAGAAACATTCTCTATAAAAAATCCAAATTAGCGCGTTTTAATGCACTTTTTGCAAGTCTTTCGTATACTAATCCAAGTTCAGCAAAACGCATCACGGCATTCATGGCTGCTTTTTTCACAATCAGACTGTCGCCCTGAAGCGCTGCCAAGGCCTGATCGATAAACTCGTTTATACCACGCTCGTTAGGCTCCTGATGGTTCATGAACAAGCGCGAAAGGATATGGAAACCACAAAGCTGATACAGCTCCTTATCTGATGCCATCCACGTATAAGCCTTCTCTGGGGCATATGGCAGATACTGATACAGATTGAAGGTAGCTTGCTCAGCTATCTCCTGACAGTCAGTCTGTTCCATCCATATATCCGCTACTTCTGGCAGCATTTTATCAGCAGGCATAAGCATCGTAGCCAGAATCTTGCATTCGCGCACATTCTCCTTCCAAAGAGCAATGGCGAGATCGTAGTTTTGGCCGATTTCTTCGGCCTTTGCCTTCAGCCTGGGCAAGGTGGCACCCCAGTTCAGTTTGTAGTCAACACCTTTATTTCGCATAGATGCAGCAACCATTCCGTCCATCATCAGGCGGAATGATTGCTTTATCTCCTTTATCTGCTCCTTTATCTCCATTCAATGTTCAATCTTCCGCTCGGCTTTGCCGCTTGGCTCCGCCAAGAATGTTCAATCAAATAAGTGTTCCGTACTCAGCGCTATAGCGCAGCATCTGATGTGCATAGCTCTCGCCATAGTAAACCAGAACATCGCATATCTCATTCTTCTCGTTGTAAACAGGCAACAGCTGAGGATTAATAAATCCCTTATATGGTGCAAGGTTCAAGCGCTTATAACGCTCTAAGACCTCAGCATGCAGCTCTGCATCCACCTTAACGGCATAACGCTCCACAAGATCTCTTGCTGCCTCATAGTCGCCCTCGCTCTTTATGCGCTGAATCTCAGCAAGCAGCTGGGCTATAAGAGCGCGAAGCTTAGGATAATCCGTGATTTCAACGTATGTCTTACCATCGCGCTTAACCATCTTGATGGCATCACCCTTCTCATAACACCAATGGGCTATAAGGGCACGGTTGCGCATGTGGGCCTCTTCTATCTGATTGCCTGGGGTGATACGTATAAGCTGAGTCATCAGTCCGTTCATCATATATGTGTAATACTGCGACATATATGCCTTTTCATCGGGCACCAAGCCAAGCTCTATCAACTTCGGGTCGGCTATGTAATACAGTCCGAAGAGATCGGCTCTCGCCTCTTCTATCGTACTGCTATATGCCTTCAGCGCATCTGGGTCTACACCTGGAAGCAGCTGTCCGCTACCATGACCTAAGCACTCATGTAGGTCGGTATGCAGTTCATCACACACATCACCATATTGCTCGATTATATCGAGTGTTTCCTTGTCGATAACAAACTCCTCCTTGAAACCGCTTCCGCGCGAGGCCTTGTTATACGCATCGGTGATATTGCTTATGGTAATACTCTTGCTACCGTACTGGGCTCTAATCCAGTCGGCATTTGGCAGGTTAATACCTATTGCCGTTGCAGGATACTCATCGCCACCAAGCATAGCAGCACAGATAACATTGGCCGACACGCCCTTCACCACAGGCTTGCGGAAACGAGGGTCTACTGGCGAGTGATCCTCAAACCACTGAGCGTTCTTGCTTATAGTCTGAGTGCGATGCGTAGCCTCCTCGTCGATATACTCCACAAGTCCTTCCCACGAGCCTTTCAATCCTAAGGGATCGCCATACACCTCGATGAATCCGTTGATGAAGTCGATAGCAGAATCATGCTCTTTCAGCCATTCAACACAATATTTATTAAAAATCTGCAAATCGCCTGTCTTATAATAAGTTATGAGCTCAGAAATTACCTTTTCCTGCTGCTCATTCTCTGCCACTTCAAGAGCTTTCTCCAACCAATATATAATATGGTATATAGCGTTAGAGTATTTTCCGTCAGCCTTCCATACCAGTTCCTTCACCTCACCATCCTCTTTTACAAGTGTTGAGTTCAGTCCGTACGAAGGCGGAGTGTCAGGATTAGCCTCATTTTGCTTCATTCCATCGTAGAAAGCCTCAGCCTCGGCCTGGGTAACCCCATCGTAGAAATTACAAGCCGATGTTACCAGCAAGTCCTCACCATCAGCCTGATTAACACGCTTAGACATCACGGTTTCATCGAAGATTACTGGGAAGAGCTTATCGCACATCTCATCGATGGATTCGCCCGATTTCAACGGCAGTTTACCTGCTTCTACCCTATGCAGGGCATCGCGAAGATATTCGGCTGTGAATTCAGGCTTGAATTTCTCGCATCCATAATGATGGTGTATACCGCTTGAGAACCACACACGCTTAAGATACACTTCAAGCGCCTTGAACTCATCGGTATCGTGCGATATATTCATATCAACATATACAACCTCCAACATCTTGCGGATGCGGAGGTTGTATTTTCCAAACTGATCAAATGTAATGTCTCGCCCGAACAAAGTGGCTTTCGAGAGATAGTAGACTAATGTTTTCTGCTGCAACGAAAGCTTTTCAAAGCCGTTCAAACGATATCTGAGCATTTGCAAGTCAGCAAAACGCTCGTTCTGATAGTTGAATTCCACTGATTACTTCTTCTCTGTTTTCTTTTCTGTCTTTGGTTTGCGACCACGTTTTGCCTCAGTCTTCTTCATTGAAGGATGCTGCATAAGGTGCTGCATGCGATAGTCACGTGGAGTCATACCCATAACTCTGTAGAAAGATGCGTAGAACGACTGACGGTTAGCAAAACCTACCATATCACTTACCTCTTCCATACGTAAATCCTGAAAACGCTTGTCAACAAGGATGGTCATAGCCTCGTCAATTCTGTACTTATTAACAAATGATGTGTAATTCATATGGAAACGTACATTAACGACAGCTGAAATGTAGCGGGTATTAGTGCCTAATTCTTCTGCAAGCTTCTTTGCTGAGAAATCCTTGTCACGATACTTCTTCTGCATGACGATGATGTTCATGATTTTTTCCTGCATCTCGTCCATCATCTTTGGGCTTACCAAACTTCTGTAAGCTGCTTCTTTTTCCTTTTTTTCTGTAATGTTGTACTTTGCCATTTGCGTTTGCTAAATTTTAATGATGTGCAAAATTAGAAAGATTTTTTGAATTAGCAAGGGATTTAGAAGAAAATTTATAAAAAATGTAGTACCTTTGCAGAAAATTTAGATATTTATGGATATTTTTAGCGTTTTACGAACATATTTCGGATACAATTCCTTCCGCCAGAATCAAGAAGAAATCATCAGACACGTCATCGCAGGCAACGATGCACTTGTGTTGATGCCTACGGGTGGAGGAAAGAGTATCTGCTACCAGATTCCTGCACTCACAATGTCAGGAATTACGATAGTTATTTCGCCACTCATCAGCCTTATGAAAGACCAGGTAGAGGCACTCCGTTCAAACGGCATCGAGGCCGAGGCTCTTAACAGCGGAAACGACGTTACTGCCGATACCGTTATCCGTCGCAAATGCATGGCTGGACAGATAAAGCTGCTCTACATATCGCCTGAGAAGGTGATGGCCGAGATGGACTATCTGCTTAAGAACATCAACATATCGCTATTTGCCATCGATGAGGCTCACTGCATAAGTCAGTGGGGCCACGATTTCCGCCCCGAATACACCCAGCTGGGCATCCTGCGTGAAAAGTTCCCCGATGTTCCTATGATGGCACTCACAGCCACAGCCGATAAGATTACCCGCCACGATATCATCGAGCAGCTGAAGCTAAGGAATGCTCGCGAGTTCGTGTCAAGTTTCGACCGCCCCAACCTCAGCCTGTCAGTAAAACGCGGATATAAAAGTGCCGAGAAGATGCACTTCATCCTTAACTTCATCAAGGCCCGCCCTAACGATGCTGGCATCATCTACTGTCTGAGTCGCAAGACCACTGAGAAAGTTGCAGCCGACCTGCGCAAAAAGGGCATAAACGCAGCTGCTTACCACGCTGGTCTCTCTAATCTCGAACGCAGTCAGACTCAAGAGCAGTTCAAGAACGACCAGCTCTTGGTGGTCTGCGCCACCATCGCCTTCGGAATGGGTATCGACAAGAGCAACGTGCGCTGGGTAATCCACTTCAACATGCCCAAGAGCATAGAGAGCTTCTATCAGGAGATTGGTCGCGCTGGGCGTGATGGCGCCCCTGCCGATACCGTGCTTTTCTACTCGCTTGCTGATATCATACAGCTTACCGAGTTTGCACGCCAGAGCGGACAGCAGGATGTAAACATGGGCAAGCTCAAGCGCATGCAGGAGTATGCTGAGTCGAGCGTATGTCGTCGAAGGATACTGCTCAACTACTTCAGCGAGCAGACTGATCACGACTGCGACAACTGCGACATCTGCGAGAATCCCCCACGCCGTTTCGATGGCACCAAATACGTTCAGATGGCCCTTAGTGCCGCCAAGCGAACAAACGAGGAGATAAGGGTCTCTACAATCATCGAGATTCTTAAGGGCATGCGCTCGCCAAGCATCGTGCGCCATGGCTACGACCAGCTCAAGACGTTCGGAGTGGGTCGCGACGTGAGTCTTAACGACTGGCAGGACTATCTGCTGCAGATGCTCCAGATGGGATTCATCGAGATAGCCTACAACGATGGCAACAAGGTGAAGGTTACTGACATTGGCGACGATGTGCTATACGGACGCAAGACAGCCGAGCTGTGCGTCATCGACCATAGCGCTAAGGAAGAGCCTAAGAAGAAACCCAAGCTGCGCCTCGAGATACCCACCATCACCATCCCAGGCCTTCCTCCCACCACTGGCATCGAAGACCCCAAGCTGTTCGAAGCCCTTCGCCAGCTCCGAAAAGCGTGTGCCGAAGAAGAAGGCTTCCCACCCTACATCGTTTTCAGCGATAAGGTGCTCCATTCACTCGCCACTATAAAGCCCACCACCCTAGATCAGTTTGGCAACATTGCAGGCATCGGCGAGCACAAAAAAGGCAAGTATGGCGCCCGTTTTGTAGAGCTCATCCAAAAGTACGTATAAGTGCCAATTTACACCTTATTATAATAGTAAAAGGCAAAAATAAACTAAAAAACGGGCATAAAATTGTCACTTTTTGCTAAAAACGAGCACAGAATCGCGATTTTGTGCAAAATTATTAGTACCTTTGCATGGTAAAATCATCTAAGATGGCTAAGAAAAAGATATTATTCATCAATCAGGAGATCACTCCTTACGTCCCCGACAATTCACTGTCGCTCATGGGAAAAGAGCTTCCTAAGGTAATGCAGGAGCGTAGTCACGAGATCCGCACTTTCATGCCTAAGTGGGGCAATATCAATGAGCGTCGCGGTCAGTTGCACGAAGTCATCCGACTCTCGGGTATGAACCTTATCATTAACGACACCGATCATCCCTTGATCATCAAGGTAGCATCTATCCAGTCAGCTCGTGTACAGGTATATTTCATCGATAACGATGACTACTTCGGAAAGCGACTCATTGAGCGCGATGAGGCAGGTGTTGAGTATGAAGATAATGGCGAACGCGCTATATTCTTTGCACGTGGTGTGCTCGAAACGGTTAAGAAGCTGCGCTGGGTTCCCGATATCATCCACTGTCAGGGTTGGATGAGCGGCGTTGTGCCCTTCTACATAAAGACAGCCTATCGCGACGAACCATCGTTTGCAGAGACCAAGGTTATAACATCGCTCTTCGATAAGACTCTGCAGAAGGACTTCGGAGGCGATTTCAAGCAGTTCCTCGAGTTCCGCGATGCCAAGGCATCACTTTTAGGCGACTATAAGGATACCTTCGACTTCGACGAGCTCAACAAGCTGGCAATCGATTATAGCGATGGTGTTATCCAGGCTACCCCAGGCGTCGAGAAGCAGTTGCTCGACTATGCCAAAGCCAAGAACATCCCGCTGTTAGGATATCATGAGGACTTTGCCGATGCCTACGAGACATTCTACGAGTCGCTCTATCCCAACGAGGCCGAATAAGTATTTGAACTAAGATATATTTTCATACATGAAACTAAGATTGTTTACAGCGATTGCGTTTATAGCAATGGCGATGATTTCTTGTACCGAGGATACCGACACCATCGGATCGTCTATCACAAACGATACCGACAGGCTGTTATTCTCAACAGGTGTCTACAACGCTACATCAAGATCTATATTGGCCGATTCTGTCTACTCGCATAATTCCGACTGCTATTTCGGAATGGTGAAGGACCCCGAGACTAATACCTATGTTAAGAGCGACATCATGGCGCAGTTCAACATGATCGAGGGTTTCAGCCTTCCCAGCGAGGATAAGATGCTGAGCAAGATCGACGGCGAGGTAGTAGCCGACTCATGCTGTATCTCACTCTTTGTGAAGTACTCAAAGTCGTACGGCGACACCCTTAATGCCATGAAGATGCGCGTTTCAGAGCTTAACGCCCCTATCGACGATAAGTACACCCACTATAGCAACTTCGACCTGAAGAAGAACGGATACATCCGCAACGACGGACTCAAGATAAACAAGATGTTCACCGTACGCGACCTGAAGCTCAGCGATGGCAACCTGTACAGTCTGCAGCATAACATCCCCTATCAGGGCACATCAAGCGATAGCGGCTACTACGACCGCATTCTCATCCCAATGAATGTTCCTTATACCGCTAAAGACGGCCGTACATATAATAACTACGGAACATACGTTATGCGCACCTACTACGAGCACCCAGAGTATTTCACTAACTCTTACCGCTTTGTACACAACGTGTGCCCAGGCTTCAACTTCGAGATTACCGATGGTCTTGGCGTGATGGCAAACATCATGGAGATCGACATTCAGATGTTCTACAACTTCATCACCCCTACCGACACCACAGCCTATACATCTGTATATCTGTCGTCAACACCTGAGGTTCTGCAGACAGCCCACATCGTTAACGACCGCAAGGCTCTCGAGGATCTGGTCAACGATAACAGCTGCACCTACCTCAAGTCGCCCGCAGGCATCTTCACCGAGGTAACACTGCCAGTTGATGAGATTTCACAGGCTCACGCCAACGACTCACTGCTCTCAGTAAGCGTCACCTTCAACCGCCAGAACAGCAATGTCGACGCCTCTAACCCCATCAGCACACCTTCAAGCATACTGATGGTTCACAAGGATAGCCTGTACTCATTCTTCGAGAATAAGACCATGTACGACCACAAGAGCTCGTTCTACGCTGCGCTCAGCTCTACCAACACCTACTCATTCAACAGTATTGGTAACATCATCACGCTGATGGCTCGACAGAAGGCCGAGGGACTTAAGACCGACCCCAACTGGGTGGCTAAGCATCCCGACTGGAATAAGGTTGTGCTTGTGCCCATCTCAACCACTGTTAAGTACAGCAGCGACTACTATGGCAATACCACCAGCACCGTTTCGGCTGTTGGCAACCAGTTAGGCCTATCAAGCACCAAGCTTGTTGGCGGACCTAACTCACCTATCGAGGTAAAGGTAATCTACGCCAAGTTTAACGATTGATTATTGATTATTATGGCCGACGGATTTTTAGAGAAGCATCACGAGGATTACGAAGCCCGCAAGGCGGCTTGGATCCGCAAGAAGAAACATCTTCCCAAGGCTAAACCCAGAAATATAGAGCGCCCCGATGACGAGGCGCTCTAATTCTTTTCTTATCCTATTATCTTAAACTTCGCGAACTTTAGCAGCAATTGCTTCGTACCAGCGTTACGGAACTCCACCGTAGCCTTGGTGTTCTCGCCCGTGCCCTCTATCCGCACCACCGTGCCCACACCAAATCGCTGATGCTCTATCCTTGCCCCCTCGTGCAGATCGCTCGCACTCGGAGCCGATGCCATAGGTCGTGGAGCCACAGCATTATACACACGCTTAAAGTTGGGTCCGAATGGGTCAACAGGTTTCTCCTGCTGTCGTGGAGCCACAGCTCTGGGCTTTGGGTCCGCCTTGAACTGCGTAGCCACCGGCCTTGGGTTCTGCATCCAATTATTATATGGTTTTCTGCTCTCAGCACTGCCCGCTTCGCCATGAACCTCTAATAGCTCAGGGTCAATGTCGCGTATAAATCGTGATGGCGTGTCATACTCCATCCGTCCGTAGCGGAATCTGTTCTGCGCGCACGTCAGTATGCAGTGCTTCTCAGCACGCGTAATGGCCACATACAGCAGTCGTCGCTCCTCCTCCAGTTCACGCATAGAGTTCGTACACATCGGACTTGGGAAGATGTTCTCCTCCAGTCCCACTACGAATACCGTTGGGAACTCCAGTCCCTTCGCAGCATGTATCGTCATCAGCACCACCTTGTCGTTGCTGTCGCCATCGTCGCTGTCAAGGTCAGTCAGCAGCGCCACCTCCTGCAGGAAGTCAGGCAGATAAACCTCGTCGCCCATATCCTCCTCCTTTCGGCTCTCCACAAAGTCCTGCATACCGCCCAAGAACTCCTCAAGGTTCTCCTGTCGCGACAAGTCCTCAGGGTTTCTTCCGCTGTATATATCCTTGCTTATGCCCGAGTTCATTATTATGTCGTGACCCAGTGTGTAGGCATCCTCCGTCTGCAGTCGCTCTATCCAGCCTTCTATCAGCTGTCGGAAGTTCTGCAGCTTTGTCATCGTGCCCTTGCTCACGTCCATGGGAAACAGCCCAGGCTCCTTTATCACCTGCCACAAGCTCACTCCGTATGCCTGAGCTGCCTGTATTATCTTTCCCACCGTAGTGTCGCCTATTCCTCGCGCAGGGTAGTTTATTATGCGCTTAAACGCCTCCTCGTCGTTAGGGTTCGCTATCAGTCGGAAGTAAGCTATCACGTCCTTTATCTCCTTGCGCTGGTAGAAGCTCAGTCCTCCGTATATCCTGTACGGTATACCATCCTTACGCATCTGCTCCTCAAAGCTTCGGCTCTGCGAGTTAGTGCGGTAAAGTATGGCAAAGTCGCTCCAGCTGCAGCGGTCATTAGCTTTCAGTCGCTTAATATCCTGCGTCACAATCATCGCCTCTTCCCTGTCGCTGTAGGCAGGCTTTAGCTGCAAGCGCTCGCCATGCTCGTTTTTCGAGAACACGTTCTTTGGAATCTGACGTTCATTACGCCTGATGAGCGAGTTGGCCGCCTGCACTATCAGCTGTGTCGAACGGTAGTTCTGTTCCAGCTTAAACAGCTTCGCGTTGTCATACAAGCTCTGGAAGTTCAGGATATTGTCGATGTTAGCTCCTCGGAAACTGTAGATGCTCTGCGCATCGTCGCCCACCACGCACACCTTCTGTCGCTCCTGCGTCAGCTGATACACTATCTGCTGCTGTGCGTAGTTAGTGTCCTGATACTCATCCACCAGCACAAACTGGAACTTCTCCACATATTTTCTGCGCACATCCTCGTGGTTTTTAAACAGTATCCACGTCTGCACCAGCAGGTCGTCAAAATCCATTGCGTTCGCCTGTCGGCATCTCTCCGCGTACCTTATATATATATTCGATACCTGAGGCCGCTTCTGACTCGCGTCGTCAGCCGCCCACGAGCTCTGCTGATACGCCTGCGGCAGCAGCAGATGGTTCTTCGCCATCGATATACGGTCGGCCACCGACGAAGGCTTATACACCTTATCGTCCAGCCCCATCTCCTTTATTATCGTCTTTACTAACGATCTTGCATCCGTTTGGTCGTAGATGGTAAAGTTCGAGTTATATCCTAATTTGTCAGCCTCTGCCCGCAGTATACGCGCAAACACACTGTGGAATGTGCCCATCTGCAGGTATCGTGCCTGTTCCTCGCCCACCAGTCGGCCTATGCGTTCTTTCATCTCTCGCGCCGCCTTGTTCGTAAAGGTCAGAGCTAAGATTTGCCAAGGCGCCATCCCCTGCTGCAGCAGCCATGCTATCTTATATGTAAGCACGCGTGTTTTTCCTGATCCGGCACCCGCAATCACCAGACTGGCACCATCACAGTATTCCACCGCAACGCGCTGACTATCATTCAGTTGTGTTAGTATATCACTATTCATTTACACCTATTCTTGTATTGCAGATGCAAAGATACGAAAAAGTCGAGAGCAGAACAAAAGATTTGCAATCTTTTTTATGCCGAGCGTTAGTATCTTCGCGATTTTCAATCGCAAGGTTACGAAATAAAGCCGAAAGCGCAAAGACTTTCGACTTTATTTTTACGCGTATCCCCCCCTCTGTCATGTCGAGCGTAGTCGAGACATCTCCTCTACGAGTTGATAAACGCGACCTTCCTCCTATTGTTATTCAGCCTCACCGCGAAATTAAAGTTATACCCTCATTGTTGACGTTATTCTGGAAAGGTGTGAGAAATGGTCGATTCTCCCACTCTTTGCGAGGCAATTACACATTTACAATAAAATATAGCATGTTGCATTATACTTTTGCTAGCCGTGTCTTAGCCTGAAATACGTTGACTCCTGCCAAACCTTTTAAAAGTTAAAAAGAGTTATGAGAAAAGGTCAACGTTTTGCACGCGCTTTCAAGCGTGCCGTAGCAGTGGAATATCTGCAAAGTGGTGAGGAACGTAAGGTGATAGCCATGAAATATGGTCTTCCTAACGTCCAAACTGTCAGTAATTGGGTAAGTTTATACCTAACTCCGCACGAAATTGAAACAAAATGTGTAAATTTGCCGCGGATTAATGTTAATGCAGTAGAGATGGCAAAGGTAGAAACTCCTCAGCCTCAGGTTCCCTTGGAGAGCCAGCAGGCCGTGATAGAGCAGCTTCAGAAGCAGCTCCAGAAGCTTGAGAAGCAGCTTCAGTTTGAGAAGGACCGTAACTATGCGTTGAACACGCTGATAGACATTGCCGAGGAGCAGGGCATCAAGATCCGAAAAAAATCTGGGGTCAAGCGGTAGAGCGCCTTTGTGAGAAGAAAGACTATACCGTCAAGTATTCTTGCAGCCTGCTTGACCACACGAAACAGGCGTATTATCAGAAGAATCAGCGTGAGCGTGACTATCTGCTTCGCGTGATGCGTATTGTGGATGCCGTAAAGGTTATCCGTGAGCAGGATCCTGGCATTGGATACTACAAGCTGTGGCTGATGATGAATCGTATGTTCCTATGCGGCTGGGTGCCTGGCAGGGACTCGTTCCTAAGATTGCTGCGCAACTTCCATCTGATGCAGAAGCGTCCCAAGCCTCGCCATACGACAAACTCGAACCACCGCTATCGCAGGTACAAGAACCTCATCCGCGGCTTCGTGCCTACTCGTGCAAACCAGCTCTGGGTGAGCGATATCACGTATATCGACCTGGTTGACGACTGCTGTTACCTGCATCTGGTGACGGATGCCTACTCGCACAAGATCGTGGGCTGGTGTCTGTCTGAGACACTGGAGGCAGAATACACATTGGGGGCTCTCAGAATGGCCATAGGACAGGCTACGGCCGATGAATTGAAAGGGCTTATCCACCACTCCGACAGAGGCGTACAGTACTGCTGCAACGCCTATACGGACGAACTCAAGAAGTATGGGGTCAGAATAAGTATGACGGAGGATTACAAGCCAACTGACAATGCCATCGCAGAGCGTGTGAACGGCATTCTGAAAACGGAAGTCATATACCGCGAGCGCCGCTTCAAGACGTATCAGGATGCATTGGAGCGCATCTCAGGCTTCATCCTCTTCTACAATGACACCCGTCCGCACTACAGCATCGGCATGAAGACCCCCTCAGAGGCACATACCCAGACAGGTCCGCAGAAGGTGATGTGGAAGTCCGCAGGAAGACTCTCGGGGGCTGTCTGCCCCCTGCCGCTGGGCACCCCCTGAATGTTTTTCATGGCGTGGGCTTCGCCAAGGCGAGTCAACGAATCCAGTATGAAGTCATATTCTCAGATGAAAAGGTCAACGTTTCCAGTACGAAGTCCACTAACCCGGGAAAAGGGGCAACAAAAGCAGGAAAGCAGACAACCTAATCAGAGAGATAAGTCAACAAAATCAGTATAATAAACAGTAATTAACAAAACAGTAACAAATCAAGGCTCAGAGGGAGTCAACACTATACAGGGAAAGACATTGCGGTCACGCGGTCACGCGGTCACATTAGAAAATCAAAAATGAGGGGTTGGGGAGAATAATATATTGTAATATTATTCTATATTATATATTATATTACAATATAATATATAATATAGAGTTAAACGCACTGGATTAGCAAAACTAAAAATCTAAAAGTGACCGCGTGACCGCGTGACCGCAGAGTTGTGTGGATAAAACTCGTAGAAAAGTTAATCGACTTATTTTCGAGTGCCCGAACATTGCCGTACTTCATTGCCCATAAAATTACGTTTATAAAATAGAGAAATTACGGCTCATAGGGCACGAAGTGGTACGCTAATTTTATTAACATCATTTAACGAAAATAACTCGATATATATTTTTTCATTACTTATTATATTCGTACCTTTGTACCTGCAATCAAGAAGCTGCAGGTACGAGTAAAGGCTGCGGTTCAGCATTGGCCAAGCGAGCTTGCACACTGCATTCACCTTGCACTTCACTTGCATTATCAACTTTAATAATTAACCATTAAAACATTTTACACATTATGGCAAAGATTTTTTATTTACTTAAACAAAACAAGGCACAGGGTTCTAAGATTTACGGCAAGTGGTTTGCTCACGGCAAGACCATCGAGACCCTGAACACACGAAAGATGGCTACTCACATTGCAGAGCACGGCTCTATCTACACTCCAGACGT
>Ga0256405_10001226_pt1 | contig 72332 bp, 63 predicted proteins | sample RumenRJG_02DNA_FD_189096 | JGI IMG/M metagenome (GOLD analysis project Ga0256405, IMG submission 189096) | Bovine rumen microbial communities from Lethbridge, Alberta, Canada - RJG_02 | ecosystem: Host-associated > Mammals > Digestive system > Stomach > Rumen | place: Canada: Alberta...
CCCATTATAGAGTTTTTCTTGACCGTTTGTGGGGTGGCTCTGTTCGACCGGAACGGTGGCTCCGCATTTTCCGGAAGGGTGGCTCTCTAGCACCGGACTGGTGGCTCAAAGTACGCCGGAATAATCATTCTGACATCACATGAATGTATATTTGCAAAAAAACGCTAAAAACGCCGCCTTTTTCGCATGTAGGCGGCCGGAGGTAAAATGAATAGACTAGCAAAAAACCAACAAATAAGCAACAAACGCTTGCAATTTGAAAGTAAATGTGGTATATTTGTTAATATGAGTACCGTAGTAACAAATATCCGACTGGACCGCGAACTGAAAAACGAGGCTACCGAATTATTCAACGATCTGGGACTTACCCTATCGCAAGCCTTTACCGTTTTTCTGAAGCAGTCGCTGTTGCATCACGGGCTCCCCTTTGCCGTTACCCGGCCTCCTTCCAAGGAGCTCCTTGCCGCCATCGATGAGGGCGAAAAACTCGCTCACGACCCGAATGCCAAAACGTATTCGACACCGCAGGAACTTTGGGACGAGTTGGGAATATGAGCGAAGAAAAATACAAGTATCAGATTCGAGCGACAACAAAGTTCAAGAAATCAGCAAAACTCGCAGCCAAGCGTGGCAAAGACACGCAGAAACTCAAGGATGTTGTCGAAAAGCTGGCGAAGGGCGAACCCCTTGACCCCGCATTACGCGACCATTCCCTTTCAGGGAACTGGGTCAACCACAGGGAATTGCATATTGAACCTGATTGGCTCCTAATTTACAGAATAGAAGAGAATATCCTAGTTCTTGAATTAGTAGATACAGGTTCGCATTCAGACTTATTCAAGAAATAACTAGGCATTTGCGTTAGGGATACTGACCCCTTGGGGACAAGACCCGCGTAGCGAGGCTTGGTTCTGGGAGGTGAGCGGCAAGCACAAGCGCCGCCGATTGCCCCCAGAATATAGCCCGACCGCACATATATGTGCGGGAACGCTCTTTTCCTGTAAGTTCAGAGACCCAGCCTCATAAAACAGGTCTTTTTCTGCGAAAGCGTAAATTTTCTATCTTCCCCGCTATGATTATCAGGCAATACAACGAAATGGACCTTGCGGCAATGATCCGCATCTGGAACGAGGTGGTCGAAGACGGCATCGCCTTCCCGCAAGAGGACTTGCTCACGCCCGAAACCGGCAGGCAGTTCTTTGCCGCACAGACCTACTGCGCCGTCGCCGAAGAGGGCGGCAAGATTTTCGGGCTATATATTCTGCACCCGAATAACGTGGGACGTTGCGGCCACATTTCAAATGCGAGCTACGCGGTCGCTTCGGAATCCAGAGGCAAGCACATCGGCGAAATGCTCGTGAAAGACTGTCTCGAACAAGCTAAAAAGCACGGCTTCGGAGTCTTGCAGTTCAATGCCGTCGTCGAAAGCAACACGCACGCGCGGCACCTGTACGAACGCCTCGGGTTTGTCCAGCTCGGAACCATCCCGAAAGGTTTCCGAATGAAGGACGGACATTACGAAAACATTTGCCCGTACTATCACGAACTGTAATTCTCTTCCGCAAAAAACAAGATTACTTTATTCGTCACGCCCTGTCCTTGCGCGGCAGGGATTTTACGTTTTTTGGATATTATTCAATAAACGAAAAACATTATCCGTAAAGCCAGCGCGGTTTTCTTTCATTTTCCCCGCGATTTCGCCGTTTTTCACGAAATTTCGCGTATTTCTCTTTTTTGGCACGCTCTTTGCATATATGGCGCGAATTCCAAAATTCCTTGGAATGAAAACAAGGACAAGCGCCATGAAACTCGTTACGGCTTATATCCAACCCGAACGACTCAATCTCGTGAAGCAAGCGCTTTACGAAAACAACATTTTCAAGATGTCAGTTACCAACGTGCTCGGCTGCGGCCAGCAGAAGGGCTATAACCAGCGCTTCCGCGGCGTGGTGACCGAGGTGAATTTGCTCAAGAAGATTTGCCTCAAGATTGCGGTGAACGATGAATTCGTGCAGCCCTGCATCGACGCCATCATCAAGGGCGCGCGCTCCGGCGAAATCGGCGACGGAAAGATTTTCGTCACAAGCCTTGAACAGTGCATCCGCATCCGCACCGGAGAAACGGGCCCGGAGGCGATTGGATAAAAGGGGCTAGAGACTAGGATTTAGAGGCTAGTGATTTTTCGCCCTACATTCACCCCTAGATCCTAAATCCTATCCCCTAACAACAATTTTTCAAGAGGAATTTTACCAATGAACGAAGTTACACAAGTCGTACCTGTCAGCGACGCCATCTTTATGACAGAAAACATCTGGATCATGATCAGCGCCATGCTGGTGTTTATCATGGGTCTCGGCTTCGCCTGCGTTGAAGCGGGCCTGGTACGGGCTAAGTGCTCGGCCAACGTGGCCTTCAAGAACATCGCGGTCCCCGCCATCGGCATCACCATGTATGCCCTGCTGGGCTTTGGCCTTATGTATCCGGGAACCTTCAACGGGATTCTCGGATTCGCGGGCCTGGGTATCGGTGACTGGGCTAACCCGGACAGTTTCACCGCGGCCTACAACGGCCACTTCACCCTGTTTGCCGACTGGCTTTTCCAGGCCATGTTCGCCGCAACTGCAGCCACCATCGTCTCGGGCGCTGTCGCTGAACGCGTGAAGCTCCACTCCTTCCTCATCTTCACCGTCATCTACGTGGCCTTTGTCTATCCCATCGTGGGTAGCTGGACATGGGGCGGCGGCTGGCTCTCGACCCTCGGTGCACACGGTTTCCATGACCTGGCCGGTTCTACCCTGGTCCACTCCGTGGGTGGCTGGGCAGCGCTTGCAGGCGTGATGATTCTTGGACCCCGTATCGGCAAGTATGTGGGCGGCAAGGTGCATGCCATTCCGGCTCACAACATTCCGCTCGCTACCATCGGCGTGTTCATGCTGTGGTTCGGCTGGTGGGGATTCAACGCCGGTTCCGCTCTCTCTGGCGACCCGAAGGCTACTAGCTGGATTTTGGTGACCACGAACCTCGCCGCTGTTGCAGGTATCATTACCGCGACACTCACCAGCTGGATTGTCTCGAAGAAGCCCGACGCCACCATGACGCTGAACGGATGCCTTGCCGGCCTCGTGGCAATCACTGCCGGTGCAGACGTGGTAACTCCGCTCTCCTCCTGGATTATCGGCGCTATCGCTGGCGTGCTGGTTGTGGGTGCGGTGTTCATGTTCGACCGCCTGCACTTGGACGACCCGGTCGGTGCCCTCTCTGTTCACCTGGTAAACGGCGTGTGGGGAACTCTCGCCGTGGGTATCTTCGACATAACCGGCGACTACACGCTGGGAACGCAGGCTGTTGGCGTACTCGCCTACGCAGTGCCCTGCTTCGCAGCCGCAAGCCTCATCTTCTACGTCATCAAGAAGACTATCGGACTGCGCGTTACTGAAAGACAAGAACTTCGCGGTCTCGACCAAAGCGAACACGGTCAAGAAGCCTACAGCGGATTCCAGATCTTCAGCAACATGTAAGAACAATTGGTTAGTGAAAAGTGATTTTGGGTTAGGATTTTTAATCAGGAATCACGAAAACTAGATCAAAGATTCCCCTGTTAAACAAAACACCCCGGAACGTCAAGTTCCGGGGTTCTTCATTTTTCTGAGACACATAAAAAATCAGTGGCGGGAACGTATTTTAACTATTCAAGCTCAATTTCCTTGAGCCAATCACTGAAACATGCGTCGCTGGGCATACGCCAGTCGGCACGGGGCGACAGCGAGATGGTACCGACCTTCGGGCCGTCGGGAATGCAACTGCGCTTGAATTGCTGCGTAAAAAAGCGCCTGATAAAGATGGCAAGCGCCTTGTCGATTTCTTCGTCAGAATACTGGCCCTTGAAGGCGTATTTCGCGAGATAGCGGAGTTTTTCGGGAGAGGCTCCGTATTTCGCGAAATGGTAAAGGAAAAAATCGTGGAGTTCGTAGGCACCGAGAATGCTCTCCGTCTTTTGTACAATCTGGCCGCTTGAATCGGCGGGCAAGAGTTCCGGAGAGACGGGCGTGTCGAGGATGTCGCGGAGGACAGCGGCAAGGGCTGCGCCAATTTCAAGATGCGCGGCGGTTTGATTCAGGATATATTCCGCGCCAGTTTCGCTCGGGTTGAGAACGACGCGGTCGGCGTACCAACGCACAATGTGGCGCACGAGCGTCTTGGGGATATCGCAATTCACCGCATACATGGACATGTGATCGGCGTTGTAGGTGCTCCAGCCCAGCGCAATTTCGGAGAGGTCGCCCGTGCCGATGACGATTCCGCCCTCGCTGTTCGCAATATCCATCAGAATTTGTGTGCGTTCCCGAGCCTGCACGTTCTCGTAGGTCACGTCGAGTTTTTGCGGGTCGTGCCCGATGTCGGCGAAGTGCTGGAGGCATGCCTTCTGGATATCGACGGTGCGGAGTTCCACGCCCAGGAGTTTCGCCAGTTCAACCGCATTGTTCCTGGTGCGTTTCGAAGTGCCGAATCCGGGCATCGTGAGCGCAAGGATTTCTTTTGCAGGGCGGTTTAGCAGCTTGAACGTCTCCGCAACCACAAGAAGTGCCAGCGTGGAATCCAGACCTCCGCTCAGGCCAATCACAGCACGCTTGCTGCGGGTCGCCTCCAGGCGCTTGGCAAGCCCCGCACACTGTATGTTGAAAATCTCGGTGCAAGATGTATCACGTGTTTCAGTGCTTCCCGGTACAAAGGGAGTCGGCGAAATAAAACGGTACTGGAGCGAAACGCAATCCCACAGGCCTTCAAGAGTCGCCGTCTGGGCAATGATGGCACGGCTGTCGAAATCCTGGAACGGGCCTTCGCTCAGGCGCTGCATATTCAGGCGCTCCATGTCCACATCGGCATACACGATTTCGGTTTCCCGAGAGAAGGGCTTGCTTTCGGCCAGCATGCTTCCGTTTTCCGCAATCATCAAATGACCGCTAAAGACCATGTCCGTCGTAGATTCGTGCACTCCGGCAGAGGCGTACACATAGGCCGCCATGCAGCGCGCCGACTGGTTCATCACCAAGTTCCTGCGGTAATCCCGCTTGCCTACCAGTGCATCGCTTGCCGAAAGATTCACGATGACATTCGCACCCGCAAGGGCAAGTTCCCCGCTGGGTGGCGCCGGCGTCCACAAGTCTTCGCAAAGTTCCACGCCTATGCGGACTTCGGAACCAGAGCCTTTCACCGTGATAAAGTTCGTTACCGGCACCTCGCCCGTACCTTCTATCGTACACGTCACGGCACCCGCGGAATTCTCGGACGAGACATCCCACACTCCGCGCAACAAATCGCGCCCGCTCGAAAAATGCCGTTTCTCGTAAAACTCGCGCTGGTTCGGCAAGTGAATTTTCGGCGTAATCGCCACGACTCGTCCCCGTTGCACAAAGGCAGCGCAGTTATATAGCCTGCCGAATATGCGCAATGGCAGGCCAACCGCAATCACGGCATCGCTATCTTTTAAGGCGTCCGCAATCCGCACCAGCGAGCGGGTGCTGTTCTGCAAAAGAAGTTCCTGGTGGAACAAGTCGCTGCAAGTATAGCCCGTAATGCAAAGTTCCGGGAAAACGACAAAAGCCGCCCCGTTAGAGGCAGCAATTTTTGCGCTCCTGATAATTTCTTCGGTATTGTAGGCGGTATCGGCCACTTTTAAAATGGGCGAAACGGCCGCAAAACGATAAAATCCGAACATAGTGCCGCGCGCAGTTTATAGCTTACTTGAGCGCCGCGACTTTCGCCTTCGCGTCGGCCATGGCACGCACCACGAGGGAGGCGCCGTTCGCGCAGTCGCCCACCGCATAGATGTGTCGGGCCGGATCCGGGATAATCGCTGTTCGCGGGGTAAGTTGCAGGCCCAGGTCATTCACGATTCCCTCGGCAGGCACTCCGGTGAATCCCATCGCGAGCACCACCAGGTCGGTTTCGATGACCTCGGTAGAATTCGGGACTTCAGCAGGCTTGAGGGGGCGACCCTGCGGGGACATTTCCCATTCTACGCGAACCGCTTCTACGCCTGCCACGCGACCGTCCTTCACAATAAACTGCTTGGAAGAAACATTCCAGCGACGCTCACCGCCTTCGTGCTGGGCGTAGCTCGTGCGCAGCATGTACGGCCAGTCGGGCCACGGCGTAGACGGGGAACGTTTCTCGGGAGGCTTGGGCATGAATTCCACCTGGAGCACGCTTTCACAGCCTTCACGGATAGCCTTGCCCACGCAGTCGTTACCCGTATCGCCACCGCCAATCACCAGGACCTTGCGGCCCTTGGCGCTATACTTTTCAGGATTGCTTTCGCCCGGCATTTCAGCACCATGCAAAAAATCGAGAGCGAGGAAAATACCTTCGGCTTCACGGCCCGGGATTTTCAAGTCGCGGGCGTTCGGCGTTCCAATCGCGAGAAATACTTCGTCAAAATTCTTGTGGATGTATTCCGCCGCAATGTCCTTCCCTATTTCGGTATTGTAGACAAACTTGATTCCGGCAGCTTCGAGCAAAGCGATGCGGCGGTCGATAATAGACTTGTCCAGTTTCCAGTTCGGGATACCGTAGCGCAGAAGGCCACCCGCCTTCGCTTGCTTCTCGAAAACCGTGACGGCATAGCCCTTGCGGCGCAATGCCTCGGCAGCAAACAGTCCCGAAGGACCGGAGCCGATGACGGCGGCAGACTTTCCGTTGGGCTCAGCCGTCGGCAACACCACGCGACCTTCCTCAAAGGCTGTCTCGATGATGAATTTCTCGATCTGGCGCACCATCACCGGGTCGTTATGCACGTTGCCGGTACAGGCGGATTCGCAAAGCGCGGGACAAACGCGGCCCGTAAACTCCGGGAAAAACGCAGTCTTGCTGATGATATCGTAGGCGCGTTCCGCATTCCCGGCAGCAATCGCCGCATTGAATTCGGGGACGAGATTACCGAGCGGGCAACCCGCACCATGGCAGAACGGAATTCCACAGGTGTGGCAGCGTTCCGCCTGGCCGATGATTTCGATTGAAGTGAGCTTGCGCTCGACTTCGTTGTTGTCCTTAACACGCTCTTCGACAGGGCGGTAGATGTCTGCGATTCGGTTAATTTGCTGCATATCAAATCTCCAATTTGAGGTAACAGGTTTTAGGTTACAGGTCTTAGGCAAAGTTTCTTGCGCTTCGCGCAAACTTTTAAGGACGGCTTCGCCGTGATTATATTCCTAATACCTACCACCTATTACCTACAACCTCCCATAGCCAACGCGTTCCTGTAATCCACCGGGAAAATCTTCACGAACTTCGGGCGTTCGCTGTTCCAGTTTTCCAGAATGCGCTTGCCCTTCTCGCTGCCCGTTGCCTCAACGTGCTGCTTGATGATGTCAAGCAGTTCGCTTTCGCTCTCGGTGCCCGGAAGCACGCTTTCAAGGTCGGCAGAATCCACGTTGCAGCTCAGATCAAAGTGGCCAGTCTCGTCGTACACGTAAGCAAAGCCACCTGTCATACCCGCAGCGAAGTTCACGCCCACGCGACCAAGCACTACAACGCGACCGCCCGTCATGTATTCACAGCCGTGATCACCCACGCCTTCGCTGACCAGAAGCATGCCCGAGTTGCGGATGCCGAAGCGTTCGCCCGCGAGGCCGTTGATGAAAATCTTGCCCGAGGTTCCGCCGTAACCGATGACGTTACCCGCAATCACGTTGTCTTCGGCCCTGAAGCTTGCATTGCTGGGCGGGCGCACGATAATCTTACCGCCCGAGAGGCCTTTTCCCATAAAGTCGTTGGCTTCGCCCTGCAAATCGAGAGTGATACCCGGAGCGAGGAATGCACCGAAGCTCTGGCCCGCGACACCCTGCAGGTGAATCTTGATGGTATCTTCGGGGAGGCCCTTCACGCCAAAGCGTTCATCCACCTCACCGGAAAGTTCCGTTCCCACGGTGCGGTCGATGTTGTGCACAATGGTGCAAAGTTCCACGGACTCGCCGGTCTTGAGGGTATTGAACACGAACGGCAAAAGTTCGCGACGGTCGAAGTTTTCAAGCGGTTCCTTCACAAAGTTCTTGTCGAAGGACTTGATGCCGCCATTAACGGTCTCGAAAATCTTGGAGAAGTCAAGGTTGTGAGCCTTGTAGAAGGCAATCGCCTCGTCGCGCTCCAGGAGGTCGCTACGGCCACAGGCTTCTGCCAACGAGCGCAGGCCAAGGCTTGCAAGGATTTCGCGGACTTCGTCGGCAATGAAGAAGAGGAAGTTTTCCACGTATTCGGGCTTGCCCGCAAAGCGCTTGCGGTATTCTGGATCCTGCGTGGCGATACCCATGGGGCACTGGTTCGTATGGCACTTGCGGTCCATCACGCAACCAAGACTTACCAGAAGGTTCGTGGCAAATCCGAATTCTTCGGCACCGAGGAGGGCTGCCACCACCACGTCGCGGCCCGTCTTGAGTTGACCATCCACCTGGAGCTTGATGCGTCCGCGCAGATCGTTGAGCACGAGCGTTTGTTCCGCTTCGGCAATACCAAGTTCCCACGGGAGGCCGGCATGCTTGATGGAGGTCAAGGGAGATGCGCCCGTACCGCCATCGTGACCGGAAATCAGCACCACGTCGGCATGGGCCTTCGCCACACCCGCAGCAATCGTACCCACGCCCACTTCGGACACGAGCTTCACAGAAACACGGGCCTTCGGGTTGGCGTTACGCAAATCGTAAATCAGTTGCGCCAGGTCTTCGATGGAATAAATATCATGGTGCGGCGGAGGAGAAATCAGCGACACGTTCGGGATGGAGTGACGGATACGCGCCACGAACTCGTTCACCTTGTGTGCCGGCAGCTGACCACCTTCACCGGGCTTTGCGCCCTGGGCCATCTTAATCTGCAAATCCTTCGCATGGCGCAAGTAGTCGATAGTCACGCCAAAGCGGCCCGAGGCAACCTGGCGAATCGCAGAACTGCGGATATCGCCGTTGGCGGCCGGAGTATCACGGTCAGGGTCCTCGCCACCTTCGCCGCAGTTGCTCATGGCACCGATGCGGTTCATCGCAATGGCAATCGTCTCGTGGGCTTCCGGGCTCAAGGAGCCAAGGCTCATAGCGCCCGCCACAAAGTGATGGATAATGGATTCGCGAGATTCGACTTCGCTAATGTCAATCGGGGTCGCCTTCTTGAACTTGAAAAGTCCGCGCAAAGTCGCCTGACGTTCGGACTGGTCATTAATCAGCTTGCTATAAACCTTGAACTTCTCGTAATCGCCACCCTGCACCGCCTGGCGGAATGCAGCAAGCGACTGCGGAGTCCACAGGTGCTTCTCACCTTCCTTGCGGAATGCATACTGGCCGCCCGACTGCAAGACCTTGCTTGCATCGGCAAAGGCAATCTTCTGGCGCTCGCCCACTTCGCGGGCAATTTCTTCGAGGCCGATACCTTCGATACGGCTTGCCGTACCCGGCAGGAACTTCTCGATGAGTTCGTGATTCAGGCCCACGGCTTCGAAAATCTGGGCGCTGCGGTAGCTGCGGAGGGTAGAAATACCCATCTTGCTCATAATCTTGAGCAGGCCCTTATCGACAGCCTTTACATAATTTGCAGCAGCCGTCACCGGATCCACATCCAGGTCGCCGTTGTGACACATGTTGGTGATGCTCTCGAATGCGAGATACGGGTTGATGACCGTCGCACCATAACCGAGCAGCAACGCAAAATGCATCACTTCGCGCACTTCACCGCTCTGCACGATCAAGCCGATTTCGGGGCGCACGCCCGCTTCCACCAAGGCGCGGTTTACGCAAGCCGTCGCCAGGAGCGAAGGCATAGGCACGTAGCCCCAGTCAATATTCTTGTCCGAAAGCACGATGATGTCGAAACCATCGTTCACCGCGCGAACGGCGTCGCCCGAGATGTTCTGTAAGGCCGCTTCCAGCACGGAGCCGTCACCGCCCAGCGGGAACTGCATCTTGAGCACCTTCGCCTTGAACGCCTTGTCACCGATATTTTCAAAGCGGCGGATTTCATCTTCCGTCACAATCGGGCGCGGAATCTTGATAAGATGCGCCTGTTCCGGAGTCTCTTCCAGAATGTTGCCATGGTTCCCGATGTATGTCGTAAGGCTCATCACCAGCTCTTCGCGGATCGGGTCAATAGGCGGGTTAGTGACCTGCGCAAACAGCTGCTTGAAGTAGTTGAACAGCGGCTGCGGCTTGTCCGAAAGCACGGCCAGCGCGGCATCGTTACCCATGGAGCCAATCGGCTCTGCGCCATTCTTTGCCATGGGCTGCAAGATGACGCTCAGGTCTTCGGCAGAATAGCCAAAGCGCTTCTGCTGCACCAGAATGTCTTCCGGAACGTCGGACGGATTGATTTCGCTAAAGAGCCCGCGGACACTCATCTTGTTCTCGGCAACCCAGCGACGGTAGGGCTTGGCACGGGCCACCTGCGCCTTCATTTCCGCATTTTTCAAGATGCGGTGATTTTCCAAATCCAGATAAATGATTTCGCCGGGCTTGAGGCGGCCCTTTTCTTCCACCTCGTCATCGCGCAAATCAAGCACGCCCGTCTCGGAGGCCATCACGAAAAGACCGTCTTTACACAGAGTGTAACGTGCCGGACGAAGGCCGTTGCGGTCGAGAATCGCACCCGCATTCACGCCATCGCTGAACGCCACGGCAGCAGGGCCATCCCACGGTTCCATGAGCATGGATTCATATTCGAAGAACCCACGCACATCGCGACCCAGGTAATGCTTCTTGCCCCAGGCCTGCGGCATGAGCATCATCATCGCATGCGGGAGGCTACGACCCGCAGCGACGAGAAGCTCAAACATGTTGTCCAGGCTGGCCGAGTCACTCTGCCCCGCCGGAACGAGCGGCAAGAGCTTCTGCAGGTCATCGCCGATAATATCGCTCTTCAGGTGCGGCTCGCGGGCGCGCAGGCTGTTGAGGTTACCGCGCAGGGTATTGATTTCGCCGTTATGAGCGAGGTAGCGGAACGGATGCGCGAGCGGCCAAGTCGGGAAAGTATTCGTAGAATAACGCTGGTGAACAAGGGCAATCGGGCTCTCGAAATCGAGATCGTTCAAATCCTTGTAGAAGCCCTCAATCTGGCTCGCCAGAAGCAGTCCCTTGTACACGATGCTACGGCGGCTGCAGCTACAAACATACAAGCCCTTGCAGGCCTTTTCCATCAGGCGGCGGGCAACATACAACTTAATATCGAATGCGCTGTCGGATTCGAAAGCGGAACCGTCGAAGAACACCTGGCGGATATGCGGCAAGGTCTCGCGGGCAGTGCGACCGATCTTGTCGGCATTCACCGGCACCTCGCGGAAGTTCAGCACCGGCATGCCCTCGGCAGCGGCAACCTCCTTGATTTTCGCGTCAAAGGCATCCGCCGCAAGCGTATTCTCCACAAAGAACATCGCCACGCCGTAGCGGGCAGGCAGTTCCGGGTTCACCTTGCGGAAAAACTTGTGGGGCATCGAAAGCAAGAGACCCGCACCGTCGCCGGTTTCCGGGTCTCCACCTGCTGCACCGCGGTGCATGAGCCTCTTCAAAACAGTAATGCCCTGTAGCACAATCTGGTGCGAGGCTACATTATTAATATTGGCGACCAGGCCGACACCACAGGCGTCGTGTTCATTCATCGGGTCGTAAAGAGCTTGAGCGTTCATAAAAGTCCTTTTCTAGCTTTTTGCGCTTTACGTTTGCAAATTCCGTGCCAATTTCTGAAAACACCCGTCAATTATTGAAAAAGCGGAAATAAAATGTAAAGAGCGAAAGAATATCGCTCAAACTACATATCTCTATATTTTCATTTTTCGTAAAAAGAAATTCCGTGATTACAATTTTTGAAAATAGTTCGTGCGGCGGCTAGAACCTTTTTCGACAGCTTCAGATTTACGTTTTCCGTAATATCCGAGACTAATTTTCAAATTATGGAAAGACTCAAATTTCTGTAACCGGCCCGCTTTTTGGATTTTTGCACATTTTCGCCATTTTTGTTTTTGGCATATTTTTTGCAATAGGGTCTCCGAAAAAATTTCAAACTAGGAGACTCACAATGAGCAACGAATACAGGCTGAAGGCCATCAAGGAAATCGCGAGCGAAGCCGCGGGCGCAAACATGCCCGCCGCACCCGCAAGTCTCGACTTTTACGGCGAGGATGTCTTTAACGCGGAGGCCATGCGCGCCTACCTGCCAAAGGATATCTGCAAGAAACTGTTCGCCACCATCGACGAAGGCGCACCGCTCGACGCGAGCATTGCGAACGAAGTCGCACATGCCATGAAGAAGTGGGCCATCGACCGGGGTGCCACCCACTTCACGCACTGGTTCCAGCCGCTCACCGGTTCTACCGCCGAAAAGCACGACTCCTTCCTGGAACCCGAGAACGGCAAGGCCATTATGGCCTTCAGCGGCAAGAACCTGATCGTCGGCGAACCGGACGCGTCCAGTTTCCCGAGCGGCGGCCTGCGCTCCACCTTCGAGGCCCGCGGCTACACCGCCTGGGACCCGACCTCCCCCGCATTCATCAAGCGTCACGGTAACGGTGCAACGCTCTGCATCCCCACCGCATTCTGTAGCTACACCGGTGAAGCCTTGGACAAGAAGACTCCGCTGCTCCGCTCCATTCAGGCCCTACAGAAGTCCGCCGACCGCCTCATGGGCATGTTCGGCGTGGCCCAGCAGAAGGTCACCGTCACTCTCGGTGCCGAACAGGAATACTTCCTCATTGACAAGCGTTTCTACCTGCAGCGCCCCGACCTGTACCAGGCCGGCCGTACGCTGTTCGGTGCAGCTCCGGCAAAGCACCAGCAGATGGAAGACCATTACTTTGGTAGCATTCCTGCCCGCATCTTGAACTTCATGAACGACGTGGAAAAGGAACTCTGGAAGCTGGGCATTCCGGCCAAGACCCGCCACAACGAAGTCGCTCCGGCACAGTTCGAACTTGCCCCGATGTTCGAGGAAGTGAACCTCGCCTGCGACCACAACATGCAGATTATGGAAGTGCTCCGCCAGGTGGCCGACCGTCATGGCCTCGTGTGCCTGCTGCACGAAAAGCCGTTTGCCGGCATCAACGGTTCCGGCAAGCATAACAACTGGTCGGTGAACTACGGCAAGACGAACCTCTTGAACCCGGGCAAGGACCCGCACCAGAACGCCATCTTCCTCACCACGCTCTGCGCGGTCATTTACGCCGTCGATACCCACGCCGACCTGCTCCGCATGGCTGTTTCGGGCGCAGGCAACGACCACCGTCTCGGTGCCAACGAAGCTCCTCCGGCAATCATCTCCATGTACCTCGGCGACCAGCTTGCCGACGTCATCGACCAGCTCGAAAAGGGTGACCCGAAGTCCAGCAAGCAGGCTGGCGTCATGAAGCTCGGTTCCGATACGCTGCCGCCGCTCCCGCGCGACGCCACCGACCGTAACCGTACTTCTCCGTTCGCCTTCACCGGCAACAAGTTCGAATTCCGCGCACCGGGTTCTAGCCAGAGCTGCTCCGAACCGAACGTCATCTTGAACACGATTGTTGCCGAAGCTTTCGACATCATCGCCGACAAGCTCGAAAAGGTTCCGGCCGACAAGTTCCATGAAGAATTGCAGTCCTTGCTGCAGAAGATCGTGAAGGAACACAAGCGCGTTATCTTCAACGGCAACGGCTACACCGACGAATGGGTGGAAGAAGCAGCCAAGCGCGGCCTCCCCAACACCCGCACCACCATGGAAGCGCTCCAGGCCCTGAACAAGACCGAAAACGTCGCCCTCTTCGAAAAGTACGGCGTGTTCAACAAGCGCGAACTGGAATCCCGCTACGAAGTGAACCTGGAAGAATACCACAAGAAGATCCACATCGAGGGAAAGATTTCCGACGACATCGCGAAGAACGTCATCTTGCCGCAGGTGCTCTGCGCCTACAGCGCTGCCCTCAAGACCAACGCCATGGCCAAGGAACAGGGCTTTGCCGCGGTGGATTCCTACGCCCAGGAACTGGGAGAAGGCTACAAGGCCCTCGCCTCTGCAATCGAACGCATGGAAAAGGCCCTGGGTGAAAAGCACGAGAACATTCTCGAAGCGATGGCGGATCTCCGCGTGCAGGTGGACAAGCTCGAAAAGGTCATCCCCGACGAAAAATGGCCCCTGCCGAAGTACAGAGAGATGTTGTTTATATACTAACTCCCCTGTTGCTCAATAGACACACCAAGCGCCATCGGAGAAATCCGGTGGCGTTTTTTCTGCCCTGCCCTGCAATAAGTTATCTTTTGGGCATGCACTACACCCCTTACCGCGATTTACTGCTGAAACTTTTCCCCAACTACCTGAAGGTGCGGAAGCTCCCGCTGAACGGGGGCATGAGCTGCCCGAACCTGGACGGCACCAAGGGTTTTGCGGGCTGCTCTTACTGCAACAACCGCAGTTTCAGTCCTGTCTTTGACCAGGCGCAGGTCGCCATCCAGGAACAGCTGGACAAGTTCGTGCCACGGCTCCGGGAAAAGTACCCCAACGCGGGAATCCTCGCCTATCTGCAGCCCTACACCAACACCCACGCACCTCTGGAAAAACTGCAGGGAATTATCGATCCGATCATCAAGCACAAGGAAATCGCGGGGCTTGCCATAGGCACCCGGCCGGACTGCCTGGAAGACGAAAAGATTGCCTACCTCGCGGAACTGAACCGCAAGAAGCCCATCATCGTGGAAATCGGGCTACAGACGGCCAACGACCTGACCCTTGCCGCCATCAACCGGAGGCACACCCTGGCCGAATGGACCGATGCCGTCAAGCGCTGCCAAGGGGCGGGCCTCACCGTGACCACCCACGTAATTGTCGGGCTTCCTGGTGAGACACTCATAGACTTCAAGCATACCGCCGAAGTGATTCGCGATATGAAGCTTGCCGCCGTAAAAATCCACCCGCTGCATATCGTGACCGGAACAGTCATGGCACAGGACTATATCGCGGGGCAGTTCAAGCTGCTAGAATTCCAGGAATACTGCTACGCCGTGGCCGAGATGATCAAGATTATCGGGAAGGATACCGCTATCGAGCGGTTCAGCGGCGAAAGCCCCAGCGAGATGCTCATCGCCCCCAACTGGTGCGGCGAGCGTGACAAAATTATCGCTGAAGTAGAGAAGTTGCTGGATTAGTCTTTAGAATCAATTATAGACTTGGCGTCTTCCACCTCGACGGTGCTGAGGGTAGCCGACAGCACCTGCTTGCCGCCTACAGTCGCCGTTCCGTCGAAAGTGACCGCCATGTCCATGCGCATGGTCTGCTTGACGCAGATTTCCACCACGTCGCCGGGCTTGAACGCCGTCAGTTCGGCCTTGCAGTTGGAAACGCTCATGATAAAGCCTTCCTTGGGACTCTTGCCGCAAGAGCGCCCGTGGATTCCGGAAAGGGCGGAAATGCTCTGGGCCATGTATTCAAAAGCCACATAAGAAGGAACACCGCCCAGCTCTTCGCTGTAGAACATGCAATCTGCGGAAATGTCCACCTGGGTCGTGATGGTGATTTCTTGCAGGTCAAAACCCTGGATACGGTCCAGCAGGAGCATCTTGCCCTTGTGAGGTACCAGGGTGGCAATTTCGTCGCGGGTCTTGAATTCCATCTTGTCCATCTTACTTTTTCCCCAAGACTAAAGATACATTACAGCCGCCAAAGGCGAAGGAATTGCTGATGCAGTAACGCAGGCCAGGAACCGTTTTGCCGGGCTTCACCAGGTTCAGCGCCGGAAGTTCCGGGTCCATAACGCCGTCGTACAGGTGTGCGGGCAGCGCCCCGTCGTGAGTCAAGGCCAGGCAGCAGAAGGCGGCCTCCAGGGCGCCTGCCGCCCCGAGGGTATGGCCCGTAATGGCCTTGGTGGAACTTGCAGGAACTTTTTCGCCAAAAATTCGGTTTACCGCACGGGATTCCATGGCGTCGTTCAGTTTGGTGCCTGTACCGTGAAGGTTGATGTAGCCGATGTCGGCGGCGTCCAGGCCCGCATCGGAAAGAGCGGCAGACATGGCAAGATATGCCCCTTCCCCGTCGGCACGGGGAGCGGTAATGTGGTCCGCGTCGGCACTTTCGCCAAAGCCCAGCACCTGCAAGCCTTCGTAGCCGGGGCGGCACAGGTCCGGGCAGCTTTCCCGGGTCACCACGAAGTAGGCCGCAGCATCGCCCAGAGTCAGGCCCGAACGGTTCGCGCTGAAAGGATTGGTGGGCCTGTCGGACATTGCTTCCAAGGAGGCAAAGCCGAGAATCACAGAAAGGGAAGCAATGTCCACGCCGCCAACGATGGCGGCGTCGCAAGTGCCAGCGTAAATGTTGTTCCGGGCCGACACAAAAGCGCTGGCACTTGACGCACAGGCCGTAGAATGGACCTGGCACATTCCCGTGATACCGAAACGCTCCGCAATGTAGCGGGCCGGAAATTCTGCACACTGGTATTCCAGCTTGTAGCCATCGGGAAACTTGCCCGTTTCCTTGAAGCACTTGAGAGCGGCAAGAGACGATTCGGAGCCGTTGTCGCAGGAGCCAATGAAAATGCCCACCCTGTCGGGGCCGAACTTTTCCACCGCATGCCGCACGGTATCGTCCATCTGGTCCAGGGCCGCACGGCTCAGGCGGTTCACCCGGTTGTCAAATTCGGCATTCTCCACCCGCGGAAGCATATCCGGCTCGATGGTGGCCGCTGGCCGCATGACTCCGGCCACGTCGTGCATGGTAAAAATGCCACGCTCCCCGCGGGTAAGTTTCTCAAAAACTCTTTCCTTGTCACCACCCCAAATGCAGTGAAGACCGAAATCATTGACATAAAGCGGACGGTTCATTGCTCCTCTCCCAAGGTGATGTGGTAACTATAATGGCGCAGGCTGTTGACCAGCGTTATCTCTTTTCCCTTGCGCTGGGCGGTAAGTACCAGAGTATTTCCGTCCTTCAATGTCCGCACATAGTCAAGTGCAGTACCGCGAGTCTCTTCAAAAACAAATCCCGCCGCCTCAAAATTATCCTTCAGCGCCTTGTAGGGGTAAAAGCACACCTGGAAATCCGCAAGCACATATTCCGCCTTCATCTTTTCCACATCCATCACGGAACTTTCAAAATGCAGGGAATCCTTACCATAGGTGATTTCGGCAATGGTAGTACCGAACCCGCTAAACAGCATAATGGAAAGAACGCTATCGTTGGCCCTGACCCAGGAATCCCCCTCGAAGGACTTCAGGGAACCGTCCTGCTGGGTGAATTCCCCACGCAGGTGCTGGGGCATGTCCAACTTTTCGGTCATTGCCGTCGTGGGGAGCAGCGCCACGGAGCGGGTGTCCGAATAATAAACAGGGGCGGTTCCGGGCTTTACGTTGGAGCGGCTGCAGGCCACCAACAGCAAAACACACGCCAGCAGCCCCAACACGTGGCGCATCTTGCAACCATGGGATTTGAAACCGCCGGCCATCTTCAAAATCAGGACTGCGCCTCCAGGGCCGCACGGACCTGGTCCACAAAGCAGGGCGGGCACACCATCAGGGACTCCAGCGTCTGCATGTTCACGGCCATCTGCATGCTTTCGGCCTTGCAAAGGAGGGCGCCCGATTCGGCATCGAAGAACTTGTACGAAAGCTTGAGGCACACCTCGTACTCTTCCAAGGTCACCTCGGCGCGAATCCGCTGCATAAACACCATGGGGCGCAGGTAACGCACGTGCATATCTACCACGGGCCAGGCAAAACCGCTCTTTTCCATGGCAAAGTAGTCGTACTTGATCTTGGTAAGGAGCGCACAGCGGGCCTTTTCCATATACTTCACGTAATTGCCGTGCCAGGCCACCTTCATGGAATCCACGTCGTAGAACTCCACCTGGAATTCCACCGTCGCCTTCAGTTTTTTCTGTGCCATGGCGGACCCCCGCTATACCGCGTAATGCTTTTGGCGAATCAGTTCAAGAGTCTTGCGCAGGTCGCCTTCCAGCTGGCGGTCGCAGGTCAGGGGCTTGAAATGATCAAAGACCTGTTCCAGAGTCTTGCGCACGCCATCCAGGCGTTTGGAATCCACCTCGCCCCGTTCCAAGCGGAAATGCAGTGCCTGGGAGGCTGCCAGGAGAACGGCTGCGGCCACCTGTTCGGTCAGTTCAATCACGCGAATGCAATCGCGGGAGGCAATCGTGCCCATGCTTACCTTGTCCTGGTTGTGGCATTCGGTAGAGCGGCTAAAGACGCTCATGGGCATGGTGTTGTGGAGGGCCTCCGCCGTCCAGGCCGACACGCCAATCTGCACCGCCTTGAAACCGTGGTTGATGGAGAACTCTCCGTTACTACCGGACAAGTTGGGCGGCAAGTTGCGGTTGAACTTGATATCCACGATGGTGGCCAGCTGACGGTCCAGAAGGTCGGCCAGGTTCGCCACGATGTTCTTGAGGGTATCCATGGCCAGGCAGATATGGCCACCGTAAAAATGACCGCCGTGGAAAATATTCTTGGTTTCGGGGTCCACGATGGGGTTGTCGTTGGCGCTGTTCATCTCGATTTCGATAAGCTGGCGGAGCAGGGGTTCGGAATCGTAGAACACGCCCACCACGTGGGGTGCGCAACGCAGGGAATAAGGGTCCTGGATCTTTTCGGGAACAATGTTCTTTTCCACTTCCAGGTTTAGGGCGTCACGCATCTTCTTTGCGGCGGTCACCAGGCCCGGATGGGGCTTTACGGCAAAAAGCCTTTCGTAGAAGTGGTAGGCGTTACCCTTCATGGCGATGGTGTTCATGGCCGTAATGCGGCAGCTCAGGTCAGAAAGGTATTCGGCACGGCTAAAGGCCATGCAGGCCACGGCATTCATCACGGCCGTTCCGTTCATGATGGCGATAGCTTCCTTGGGGCGGAAACGGTGGGGCGTAATGCCCAGTTCCTTCATCACGTCAATCGACGGACGACGTTCGCCCTTGTACAGCACATCACGCTCGCCAATGACGGCTCCCGCCAGGTAAGAAAGCGGCGTCAGGTCGCCACTGGCCCCGACGGAACCTTCTTGCGGAATCAGCGGCAAAATGTCGTTCTGCAAAAAGTCCATGATAATCTTCAGCAGGGCGTAGCTCACACCGGAAAAGCCCTGAGCCAGGGTGTTCAGGCGCACCGCCATGATGGCGCGGGTGGTCTCTTCGTCAAAGTAGGCGCCAAGACCGCAGCCGTGGAAACGGGTCAGGTTCACCGGCAAGTCGTAATAATGGTCAGGCGGCACCACCTGGGTGCAGGAATCGCCGTAACCCGTGGTTACGCCATAAATGCCGCCGTGCTTTGCCAGGGCCTCGTCCAAGAATTCAGCACCGGCGTTGATTTTCTTCTGGAACTCGGGAGAGCTTTCCAATTCTACAGAAACCTTGCGTTTCGCGATGGCCACCACCTGTTCGATGGTGAGCTTTCCACTTCCAATTACGACCTTGTCCATTTCAACAATCCTTTAAAAATTTTTGCGCCAGAAATTATAGAAATTATACCACTGGTAAGGGTGACGCTGGCAATGCTTTTCGAGCATTCCCACGTATTCTTGTACCAGCGCCGCCACACGGGCAGAGCGCTCCTTGCGGCTGCAGTCAAAAGAAGTCTTGGCCCGCACGATATGCATCTCGTAAGAAGAACGGATATCAAAGTCCTTCTTGCGGATAGCAAAGGCAAAATAAATCGGGGCATTCAAGATGCTGGCCAACGTAAAAGCCCCTTCCGGAAAATTGGCGGTCTCCCCCAGGAACTTCATCTCCACATTTCGGTCGGTAGAGTTGGCCGACGTGCGGTCCCCGGCAATTACCACCAGGTCGCCAGAAGCAATCCAGTCCTTCATCCCTACGGCGCTATCCACCCCGATCTTGTTGGCGTCCACCACCGCATTCATCAGGTCCGGATTCAACTCATACAAGAGGGCATTGAACTTGGATGTTCCCGAAAAGTCCACCACCGGGTGCACCGTAAACTGCCTGTGGGTATGAATCTTGCCATACCCCGTGAGGGAGCGCAGCATTTCCATGTTCCCCAGGTGCGAACAAATTAAAAAGGCCCCTTCCCCACGGTCCAGCTGTTCCACCAGCATGTCCAGGTCATCACCCTGGGTTTCCACGTTCTTAAGGGGAATCACGCCCCGCCAACCCAAGAGCTTTTCTATCATGGAAAGGGCAAAGGAAAGCACGTGCCTGTAGGTGGCAAAGGGCGGAATGTTCCGGCCCTGCAGGGCGTAGAGCCGTTTCAGGTAGGCCTTGGACCGAGCCCGCACAGGGGCCGCCCCGAGCCAAAAGAAAAAGCACACCACGGCTACCAGAAATTCCACCACGCGAAGCGGCAAGTGGCAGGTAATCCACAGCATAAAGCGGAAATGCCAAAGGCTTCCGCCCACTTCCTTCAGTTCAAACCAGTTTTGATTTTCGGCACTCATTTCTTTTTCGCCAAGCGGCGGGCCAAAAGCAAGGGCAGGCGCAGGAGCATTCCCACACAGAGCTTGGTGTGGGTCCAAGAAATTTCAACATTGCTACCGAAAACCCTGAAATTCGAAACACCGTCTTCGGGGTACGTGACCTTGATGGGGTAAAAGCGCATCTTGATTCCCGCCCAAGAAAGGCGAACCAGGATCTCGATGTCAAAGCCCATGCGGTAGCTGGTCAGTTTCTTTGCCACGGGCATCGTGGACTCTACCGGATAAATCCGGAAACCACACATGGAATCGGGAATGTCCTTCGAGAGCGTCTCGATGGCCACCCAGAAGTTGGTAATTTTCCGCCCCTGTTCCCGGGACTTGGGCACGCTGCCGTCGTACTGCGGGAACCCCGCAATCAAATCATCCGGATGCTTGCGGGCGGCCTTCAAAAAGAAGGGGATTGCGTCGGCATCGTGCTGGCCGTCAGCATCCATCTGCAGGGCATGGGTAAATCCCAGCTCGTGGGCCTTTTCAAGCCCGCTGACAACAGCCTTGCCCTTGCCACCGTTCTTGGCGTGGGTCACGAGCACCGTATTCGGCACTTCACTGGCCACAGTCTCCAAGATGGCGTGACCCTCGGGAGCGTTGCCGTCATCTACCAAGATTACCGAAAGTCCCTGGGCCGAAAGGCTTTCCGCCACCTTGCGGGTGGTAGATTCGTGCCTATACACGGGCACGATAGCGCAAAATTTCAAGTCTGCAAGAGTTCTCATGTGCCTGCCTGCATTACCAATGTACCTGTCGAAAGCATGCGGCCAGCCTCGTTGGTATAGGTGAACAGCACCTTGTTAGTGTCGGCCTTGAAAGTCATCTCCAGGTTGGTTACCGCATCGGGCAATACCGGGTAGCTGAACTTGGTCCGCTGGATTTTCTGCACCGCCCTGGGAGTTTCCAGCAGGGCGTGGGCCAGCAGGGCCACCATATCTACCTGGGCCACGGCAGGCAACAGCTTGAAGGCCGGAAAATGCCCGTCGTAAAAACCGCTGTCCGCAGGGAACACCAGCTTCAGCGAAAGGGCGCCCGGTTCCTTGTGCATTTTCAGGATCCTGAAATTCTTGGATTCGGGGAGACCGAACAGGGCCTGGATATCACGCATCTTGATTTTTCCTTGAGTATCCTGGGGCAGTTCTTCCAGGTAGCGCCATTTCTTGGGCGTCACCGTGTTTTCCAGGAACTGGTTCAGGTGAGCCTTGAAGAAATTGTTTATCTCCAGCTTGGGCTGGTCCTTGAACCGCGCCACCCCATCGGCATTCAGCACGATGGCGGCGGCCAGGTACTGCCGCTTGCCCACCATGGGCACCACACGCACATCCTGCACCAGGCCCGTCTGCTTCAAGCGGTTTTCCACCTCAGGCAGGGAAATGCGCTTTTCCTCAATTTTCACGATGGAATCGGCACGACCCTTCAACAGGAATCGTCCGTCGTCGTAGATTTCCACCAGGTCACCAGTGGTAAAACCTTCGGGCTCCAAAATGTAGCTGGACTTCACATTCAAGCAGTCGTTTTCGCCGATACTCATCTTGCAGACCTCGAAGGGCGTCCAGATGGGGCCGTTCTTGGACTGGCGATAGGCGATTCCACCTGTTTCTGTACTGCCGTAAATTTCGGTAGTCCAGTAGCCCGTAATGCCTTCGCACTTGCGGGCCACTTCCTCTGGCAGGGGGCCTCCCGACGAATAAATGATGGGCGTCGTCTTGAACGCGATGGGCCCTTCGGCATCGGCGGCAAGGCGTTTCAGGTAGGCCGGGCTGGAGGCAATCACAGCCGCCTCCCCCGCAATGCTTGCCAGTTCGCTGGGGTAATCGATGCGGTGCCTGCGGTAAGGCAGCCCCGTAGCCGTGGGGAGCAGCACCGTGAACAGCAGGCCGTAAATGTGGTGGTGGTTCACTGTGCTGTAAACCTTGCGGTTCACCCAGTCGTCGCCAAAGACCTTCACCAGCTCGAAAAGTTCGTTCTCGAACTGGCAGAACATCTTGGGGACCATCTTGGGTTCGCCGGTAGTGCCGGAGGTGTACATCACCATGGGGGAGCTGTCCTTGTCGAAGGTATTCCAGCGACCGTCGGATTCCGTGTTCTGCAAAACATCCTGAATCAGGGTAGCCCCCGCAAAAGGCTCATCCGTCAAGAATCCATAGCCGGGCTTCTGGATTTCCTTGATAAAAGCCTCCTGCCGGTTCGCCGTCACCAGCGCCTTGCGGCCTCCCTGGAGCATGGCCAGCAGGCCTACCATAAAGTAGTAGGAATCCTCGCAGTGCAAAATCCAGGGGGCGTTTTCACGCTCTTCCAGATAGCGCCGGACCTTGGAAACGTCGTCGGTAAAGTCGGCCCAGGTGCGTACGGAGTCACCGTCAAAGCAGACCACCATGCCGGCCGGGCGGGAATCCCGCTGAAGCTCACACACGGGAATATAGGAATGCATCTTTTTCTGCATCATTTTACGAACCATGAATTCTACGGCAAAAAATATACCGATTAAAATATAGGAGATTAGGCCGTTGTACAGCGACCAGATTTTCTCATCGCCTACAAAAACTGTAAAAGACGCCACCACGGCGTTGAACACGAAAAAAAAGCACCAGGCGAGAGTCACCCGGTCGCAGTAACGCTCCACGAAGGCACGTTCCGGCGAGGCCTGCAGCCGCCGGTCGCCGAGGCAGGCCATGCGGAAGGCGAAGCTGGGCTTTTTCCAGAGGGAAATCCCGAAAAAAGCCAAGAGCGAGAGGCTCACCAGTACGGGGTAAAACTCCAGGAACAAGAGGCTGTCCGCAAAAAACGAGACGCCCCCGCAGGCGAGCATCAACACCACCAGGGCGTAGTCCTTGAGGCTGTTCGCCGCGCTTTCCCTACCAGCTATAGATGCGCCGGTCGAAACCGCGCCTTCCCCACCGGCCGGAACCGCGCCGTTTCCTTGAACCGTGCCGGCCCCACCGGCCGCGTTCCTGCGGCCCTGGGTCGTGTTAAAGAACAGCACAAAAGCAAGGCCTATGAGCAAGAGGCTCAGGCGTCGGGGCGAAATATCCCAAAACACCAGTCCGCAAAAGACCAGCGCCGGGTAGAGTACCGAAAGTGCGGCAAAGATGACCTTTCCCGCCACGGATTTCATTACTTGGATTCCGTTTCGTGGATCAGACCGTAGATGGCGTCCACCACGTCTTGCAGAGTGCGCACGGCCTTGAACACTTCGGGGTCGATATTACGGGGCAGCATGGACTTGAGCTTCACTATCAGGTCCACGGCGTCGATGCTGTCCAGTTCCAAATCTTCGTAAAGCCTAGCCTCGGGAACAAGCTTGGAGGCGTCCATGTCGAATTCCTCGACCAGGGCGTTCTTGATTCTGTCGAAAATTTCCTGTTTTTCCATGTTCAGTCCTTTAATCAGCTAGGGGAGTTGGCAGAAATGTAGGCGGCCAGGGCGTTGACGGAGGCAAAGTGCTTCTTGGTCTCTTCGTTCACGGTAGAGAAAGAAACGCCGAAGTTCTCCTTGATGGCAATCCCCAGTTCCAGGGCATCGATACTGTCGAGCCCAAGGCTGCGGTCGCCTTCCCCGAAAAGGGGCGCGTCGTCGTAAATATCTTCCGGAGTGATATCTTCAAGTTCCAAGGACTTGATAATCACTTCCTTAATCTTATGGTTCAAATCTGACATAAAATCTCCATTGTTCGTGGCAAATATAGTAAAAAAACTATATTTCAGCGCACAAAAAAGAGAACCGCTATGTTTGACTTTTATACCGAAGACAAAATCAATGCCGTGGACGCCAAGTTCGAGGCTCAAAAAATCGCTTTCGCCCCCCTCAGTTTCCATGCCGCCAAGGCCCTCCGTGACATGGGAATCCTGGAAGAAATCAGTAACGCCCGCAAGAACGGCATCACGGTTTCGGAACTTTCCAAGAAACTGGGCATTTCCCTCTATGGCGTGGGCGTTCTTATCGAGATGGGCCTCGGCATGGGTGCCATCAAGCTCCACAAGGATTCCAAGGAAGACGACCTGCGGCTCACCCTCGGGAAAATCGGATTTTTCCTGATGAAGGACGAAATGACCCAGGTGAACATGGACTTTTCCGAAGACATCTGCTACCTGGGCGCAGAGGATATGCAACAGGCCATCCGCGAAGGAAAACCCGCCGGACTCAAGCACCTGGGCAACTGGAGTACGGTCTATCAGGGACTTTCCCAGCTCACCGACCAGCAAAAGAAGAGCTGGTTCGGCTTTGACCATTTCTATTCCGACCTTGCCTTCCCCGAAGCGCTCCCCATCGTGTTCTCCAATCCCGTGGGCCGCCTGTTCGACATCGGCGGGAATACCGCCAAGTGGGCCATCGCCTGCTGCAAGTACAACCCCGATGTAAAGGTTTCCATCATCGACCTGCCGGGCCAGACCGCCGTGGCCGAAAAGAACGCCAAGGCCGCCGGATTCGAGAACCGTATCGACATGGTTCCCTGCAACGTGCTGGACAACACCACCGAGTTCCCGAAGGGGGCCGACGCCGTGTGGATGAGCCAGTTCCTGGACTGCTTCTCCCTGGAAGAAATCACCAAGATTTTGACAAAGATCCGCACCGCCGCCACTGCAGAGACAGACGTGTACGTGCTGGAACCCCTGTGGGACAAACAACGCTTCGAAGCGGCCGCCTACTCCCTGCAGGCAACATCCCTCTACTTTACCTGCATTGCCAACGGAAACTCCAAGATGTACCGTTTCGAGGAACTGAAGCACGCCGTTGAAATTGCAGGCTTTGAACTGAAAGAAGCCCACCACAACGTTGGCCCCAACAGCTATTCGCTGCTGCGGTTCAGAGTCAAATGATCTATATCAAAAAATTCAAGGTTTTTGTCCCGAGCGAAGAGGCACCTCAGCCCGACGTGAAATTCGTGCCTATGCTCACCCGGCGCAGGCTCAGCCTCCTTTCCAAGATGGTGGTGTTCGTAAATGACGCCGTCTCCAAGGACTTACCGCCCTGCAAGGTGACCTTCGCCTCCCAATATGGCGAAATCTCCCAGCAGCTGAAAATTTCGGACACTCTTTTACAGACCGGCAACGTATCTCCGGCACATTTTAGTTTATCTGTATTCAACGCTTCTATCGCCAATGCCACCATTCTCGAAAAGAACACCGCTGGCTATTCAGCCGTATTTTCGGGAAAGGACGCCTTCCGTTATGGGCTTGCCGACTGCGTTGCCGCACTGGAATCCGGTTCCGAAAAAGAACGAATTTTTATCTTCGCCGACGAAAAAATTCCAGAAACATACGCCCCCGTGGCAGGTGTTTCTTACCCCAACGCCTACTGCGCTCTGGCCCTGAGGCTTTCTGTAGAAAAAAACGAAGGCTCTATTGAACTGGACCACTCACCTCTGGTTGGCAACTTCGAGACCGCCGCAGACGAGGCCATGGAATTCATTAAGACTCGGCTACCTGCCTAAATTTTATATTTGATTTTGAATAGAGGATTTGAAAATGGCCAAGACCAGCGCAAAGAAAACAGCAAAGAAGGATTCTGCCAAGAAAGGCACCCAGACCAACATGTGGACCGGTCGCTTCGCTAGCGGCATGGCGCAGAGCATGGTGGACCTGAGCTTCAGCCTGCAATTCGACGCCGAACTCATCGAAGAAGACATCGAAGGAAGCATCGGCCACGGCAAGGGCCTGGTGGAATCCGGCGTGCTCAGCAAGGCCGACTACAAGAAAATTTGCGACGGACTCGAGAGCATCCTCAAGGATTACAAGGCCGGCAAGAACCTGTGGAAGGAATCCGACGAAGACATTCACATGGCCGTGGAACGGGTGCTTACCGAACGCATCGGTGCACTCGGCAAGAAGATTCACACAGGCCGCAGCCGTAACGACCAGGTCTGCACGGACTTTAAGCTTTACATGCGTCACCGCGCCACCGAAATCCGCGCTCTCGAAGTGAGCCTGATGGAAACGGTTCTTGACCTCGCCAAGAAGTACTTCGGCAAGATGATGCCGGGCTACACGCACTTGCAGCAGGCACAGCCCATCTACTTCAGCCATTACCTGATGAGCATGTTCTTTGCCGTGAGCCGCGACGTGAAGCGCCTCGACAACTTCCTGGAACTGCACAGCGAACTTCCGCTCGGTAGCGGTGCCATGGCAGGGTCTGCATTCCCGTACCACCGCGCCCTCGTCGCGAAGGAACTCGGTTTCAAGGGCGTCTCCCCGAACAGCATCGACGCCGTGAGCCACCGCGACATGATGCTGGAATTCGAGGCCGACCTCGCCATTATCGCGAACACGATGAGCCGCTACGCCGAAGATTTCGTGAACTGGAGCACCAGCGAATTCGGCTACCTCACCTTGCACGACGCCTTCTCCAGCGGGTCTTCCATGATGCCGCAGAAGAAGAACCCGGATTCCATGGAACTCATCCGCGGAAAGTCAGGCCGTATGCTCGGTAACTTCAGCGCGCTTTACACGCTGGTGAAGGGTGCGCCGCTCAGCTACAGCCGAGACCTGCAAGAAGACAAGGAACCGGTATTCGACTCCGTCCATAACGTGAAGGTGATTCTCCGCGTGATGAAGGAAGCTCTGGAAAGTGCACGCTTCAATTTCGACAAGATGCACGCGAAAATGCTGCCGGCGCTGCTGGCTACCGACCTCGCCGATCTTTTGGTCGAATCCGGCGTGCCGTTCCGCGACGCCCACCACGTGGTCGGTAGCCTGGTCGGCGAAGCCGCCCGCCAGGGCCTCGAATTCACGGATCTCTCCGACGAGGCCTGGGAAGCCGCCGGCGTCCCGAATGTGGGTCAAATGAAAAAGACGCTCACCTTCGAATACAGCGTGAGCCGCCGTAACATTGAAGGCGGTACCGGTCCCAAGTCCGTGAAGCAGCAGTTTAAAAAGGCTATGGCTCTTTTGAAAGTAATAAATGCAAAATCCGACTTTATTTAAAAAAGTCTACTAAAAATCTTGAAGAAGTTCAAGAAGTAAGAAAAAATCCTCGCCTTGGTTCGACAAAGCTCACCACAGAACGCGGGGATGACTGCGTCAATGCAGGTCTGTTACTTCTTATCCTGAGGGACAAGCCGTTCCACTACGCGGAACAGCTCATTATAAATTTCCAGGAAGTCCTCGATCCAGATGGGATCCCGCTCTCCGACGATATGCATCGTCTCTTCCAGGGTATGCTGGGCGTTATAAGGTCCGACCAGCGAACCCTCGGGCAAGGCCCCGCTCCTGTAGGCCTGTGCCGCCGAAACGCGGGCACGGAAACTACGACGGAGTCGGGTAATGAGGGAACTGCGCAGGGCCAGCAGTTCTTCGTAAGCCTCCTGGAAATTTCCAGCAGCTATGGATTGCTCCGCCAATTTCAGGCGGCGACCGATGGATTCACGCTCCATGGGCGGCACCAGCATGCCCTTGGCAGCGAGAGTACCCCGAATCTGGGCAATTGTCTTTTCCAGAAAATCCTTGCCCCAAAAGCACATAGGAGCGGCTGCATTTTCGGTCACCCTATTTTCACGAATCTTGTGAGCCGAAAGCCAACGATCAAGCTTGTCCAGCACGATTCCCGCCTCGGGAGTGCGCTCGATGGCCAGATAGTCCTGGGCGCGAGAAAGCAGGCTATCCGCATAGACCATACGCCAATGGGGGAACTTTCCGCTCTTGCGGAGAGCATCCATGTTCTGGCGGATTGTGTCTAGACGTTCCTGCATGTTTTACCGACCAACCTCTACTTCTTTTCTGTCATCTGGAGCGGGGTCACGCCAATTTCCACACGACGGTTCAAGCTGCGGTGTTCCTCGCTGTCGTTAGGATACTTGGGCTGGTGCTCGCCAAAGCCTGCCGCAAAGAGGCGCTCCGGCGGGAACCCCTGGGCCACAAGAGCCTTGACCACACTCACCGCACGTTCCGTAGAAAGGTTCCAGTTAGAAAAATTCGGGGAGTTTTTCACCGGCAAGTCGTCGGTAAAACCGCTCACCATGATTACATCACCCGGAGCCATGGCGTCCAAAAGTCCCTTGCTGATTCCTTCAATGACCTTGATACCTTCGGCGGTCAGGTTCGCCCCGTTAATGGGGAAAAGGAAACTGGCCTGAATCTGGATCTTGCCGTCTTCGAGAGCGATAAGCCCCTGCTCGATAGAGGACTTGAGGCTCTGGGAAAGGAGCGCATTGCGTTCCGCCGCAATCTTTCGCATTTCCTCCTGGCAAGAGAGCACTTCCTCTTCGGTACGGGTCAGGTCTTCCGCTTTCTGCTCCTTCAACGTGGCCATGGCCACGAAGGCAAGGATAAACAGGGACACCAGGGCCACGCCCAGGTCCGTGTAGGCCATCCAGGGATTGTGATTGTCTTCGCGACGAAATCCCATCTACTAGCCCTCCACCTTAGGCTGCTCGGCCTTGTGGTTTGTACGCTGGACCTGTTCCATGACTTCCAGCAAGATTTCCTGGGTCTTGACGGCGTTTTCCATAAGCACTTCGGAAGCTCGTTCGTGGAAAGCTTCCAAGGACTGGTTCAGGTGTTCCACAAAGTTGTCTTCTTCCTCGTGCTCGGCGGTGTCGCCAGAAAGTTTTTCCAAAATGGTTTCCAGACCTGCGCGGAGCATTTCCAGGTTGGCGCTGAGTTCGCTCTGGTTCACCCGCATCAGTTCGGCGGTCTCCACCAGGTTTCCACCCAGGGCGTCGGTAGCTTCCTTCTCCTTCACCACCCGGTTGTCGATGCTTTCGGTAAGGGCCTTCTGGGCCTCAAGCAGCACGGCAGAAGATTCCGAAAGTTTCTGGAAGGCACCCAGAATGTCGGAAGAAAGGGCCGAAAGCTTTTCGGAAACGGACTTGCTGAGTTCGGCGGAACCCGCCTGGGCCTTTTCGGCCACCTGGAGCGCCACCGTCTTGAGGGTTTCCAGACCTTCTTTTTGGGACTGGACTCCGGCAGAGGCTTCCGTCGAAAGCTTGTCCATAAAGGTCTTCCACTGTTCCGAAGACTGTTTTACCTGTTCGGCCACAGCACTTGCGATGTTCTTCGAAGAGGCGTTCATGGCGTTTTCCGTCGCGCTGGCTACGGCACCGAGCTTTTCGTCCAGCTTGGTAGAAATCGAACCCATTGCTTTTTCAGTTGTACTGGCCACAGCGCCAAGCTTTTCGTCCAATTTCGCAGAAACAGAATTCATGGAGTTGGACACCGCACTTTCCAGAGATTCCACAGTCTTTGCAAGCCCCTGCTGCACAGAGGTGGCCACGGCAGACAAATTCTTCTCCACCGACTGGAACAGGCGTTCCAGTTCCGTCTTTTCCATATCCGTAGCTGACGCGGCGGAGTCTTCGCCCTGCAATTCAAGAGTGAGGCGGTCCAGGCGGGCCAAGAAGCGCTCCCTGGCACCAAGCAGCAGGCTACGGCTCGCGTTCAGCACCAAGGCAGCAAAGAGACCGCAAAGGCTGGTCCCGAAAATGCCCTTCATGTTCTGGAACAGCACCTGGATGGTATCAAGAGTGCCTTGAGTCGTGGAGTTATCGATAGCACCGCCGGCTGTCGCCACAGAATACATAAGGCCAAAGAACGTACCCATTAGGCCGAGCAAAATCACCGTACCGCTGGAACTGCGGGGGGCGGGCAAGCCCGTACTGTTAGAAAGAACCTCGTAGGCGATAGGCGAATCAATTCGGATGCCCTTCTCTACCAGATGGCGGGCCATCTCCAGGCGGCGAGCCACCACGCCGTCACCGCTCACCCTGAAACCCCTGCCGCTTTCGCAGGCGGCAATCTGTTCCTCTTCGGCGCTAATCTTGCGGGCCGCGGCCATAGACATGAACTGTTCCGCCAGGAACACCACGAAAATGGCGGCCATGATAATCCAGCCGAACAGCGGAGCGCCAAAGTACACGGCTCCGCAGGCAAGGGCACCAATGCCCACCAGGGTAAGCAGGAGAATGGAATTGAAAGTGTTCTTCATCGTTCACCTTTTGTTTCAAATAAATTCAACTGACCGCGGTTGAACCCGCGCAAGAACAGGGACCACTTGTCGCGGTACCAGTCAATCACCTGGAGCGTAAGGCCCCGAGCGTAATCGCAAAAATCATCGGTAAAGGCCAAAAAGCCATTTTCGTAGGCGTAGTGCGGATTCCAGAGCCTGCCCACGTTACGGGCGCAGCCTGCCGCCGTGCGGTAATACTTGGGCGCTCCCTTCACATTGAAGGCGGCGGCAAAGCGTTTCTTGGCAAGTGTGTTCAAGGAACTGCGCAAAGAGGTTACCAGGGCATTCTCTTTTTCACGGAGGCCTTCTTCCAGGCAGGGCAAGAGCTTGCTCACCGCATCCACGGCACTCTCACCGTGCCAGTACTTGCAGAGTTTTTCCTGCAACTGCATCACGCGGCCGTGCATACGCACGAACAAGGGCTCGGCATCGCTTACCAACAGGTGGATGGTCGCCGAATAAAAGGCGTTGATATCCTGCTTGTTGTTCTTGACCGCAAGGCACCAGCCGTTCTCGTCGTGGTGCAAAAAGTCCCCACCCTCCAAGAGCAAGCGCAAAACCTCGTCAGTAGAAAAACGCTGCATCCACTTGGCACGGAACTCGTCGTAAAGCTTGCTCGCATCGGCCACAATCTGGGGGAAAGAAGACTCGCAGAGTTTCCAGGCCGTGGCACTATAGCTTATCAGTTCGGAGCTGGAAACCGCCTCTTCCCTATTGTTCAAAAGGGCGTCCAGGTGCTCAAAAAGCACAATGGACCAGGTCACCATCATGGACTGTGAAAGGGTCGCCACCATGGCAGGGTGATCGGCATGCACCGACAAGTGCATACTTGTCCCCGTCATCTTGCGAATGGAGCGGCGAAAAGAATCTTCCACTGGCTACCCCTTAAAATCCCGTTTCAATCCTCTGCCATACGCTACGGCTCACCCGCTTGCGGCTACCGGCCAGCTCTTCGGATTCCTTGCGCACGTCGGATTCCAGATTGCCTTTAATCAGAGCCAAATCACCCTGGAAATCCCCGCCTGCCTCAAGGAACAGGCCGTAGACATTGTTGTAAATCTTGCTGTCCAAGGATATCACCTTGCCACCCCGGACAGAAAGGGCAAACCGGTTCCGGTTGAAATCGCAATGGGACAATACAAGCTCGGGCACGTCATCTACCCACAGGCCGTAGTAGTTGTTAACGAAACGCACGTTCTCGAAAACTCCGCGGGTGCGGAACACGGAATTGCGGAAGGCGTTTTCTACCATCAGGTTCTTGATTTCAAAGGAGCCGTTTCCCGAAATGATATGCAGGCCGTTCCAGCTTTCACTGGAGTCTGCACTTTTAAAGACAATCGGTTTGGCCTCTGTACCCCGGATGTCCACCGGGCCCCGGAGCATCAGCTTGGCGTATTCGCCCATAAGGACCGTGACCCCAGGTTCCACGGCAAATGTATCCGACGAAGTAAGCACAACCCCCTGTTCCAGGATATAGGGGCTATCCTTTTCCTGCAAAAGGAGCTTGCCGTTTTCCACCTGCGGAAACGGCATCTCCCCCGCGAGGGCCGCCACGAACGCCGAAAGAAGCGGCAGGACTATGTTACTTAGCCTGGTCAATTTCACCCCTCAGCTTGATTTTCTGGATAATGTGCATATTGGGCAACAACTGGGCGGCAATCACGTCGTTTACGTCGATGTGTCCCGAAATCTCCAGATTGCCGGACTGCACCACCCCGTGGGTGATGTCGAACAGGATAGAGCCCGAGCCCACGATAAAGCCCTTGCTTTCCATACGCACGTTGGCGGTAGTGTCCGGAATTTCCTTGTACTTGATGTTCATGCCGATTTTCGCCATCTGCACGCCGTCGTGCACAAAAACATCCTCCAGCTTGAAGGCCTTGTAGACCGTAGTCATGGCGCCATTTCCAGGAATCTCCACGGACCGTTCCCACACATCACCCAACTTCACGGGGCTGCCGGGCAGCACGGGCTGGATTTTCATGAACACCTTCATCAGGTTCAGCTCCTCGGTGCCTGGCTGCAGGGCCTGATCCTCTACGGAGGGGTCGCTCATAGAACCGTCACCCATCATCTTGAACTGGAAATGCTGGGACGCCAGGTACTTTTCGATGTAGCGGAACTCCTCGACGGAGCGCTTGTCGCTCTTGTAGTCCACCGTATCGATTTTCATCTCGAAACGGGCGGAACCGTTGTCGAATGCCACCGTCTGGCTCAGGGTGGACTGGGCGTTCAGGCGGGTCTCCATGGACTCGGGAGATTCGTGGGAGGAATCCTCCGGGGCGAACACGTTGAGGCTCGCTTCCAGGGTAAATTTCTGGACCGGGGCATTCTGGGTGTTAAAAGCCAAAGAAACGCTATTGCTATCGCAAGAACAGAGCCACAGGAGCGCCGTGGACAGGACCGAAAACTTTACAAAATTCATACCTTGAATGTAGCAAATAGTTGCTAGAAATTTGGGTTTCTAGACGTCTACACTATCATTTATTACGCGAAAACTCAGAACCAGAAACTCATAACTGAGCCGAAGGCCCCGTACCCTTATTGCCGCTATCGCCTTTCTCCAGGCGCATTTTCTGGAAAAAAGCCTTCAAAAGCCCCAGACACTCGTCGGCAAGCAGCCCCCCCGTCACCTGGACATCCCGTTTCAGAGCGTTCCCCGAAATCACGTCTACCGTGGTGCCGCAACCGCCAAAACGGGTGTCCGGCGAACCGTACACCACCCGTGAAACGCGACTGTTCAAGATGGCTCCCGCGCACATGGGGCACGGCTCCAAGGTTACATACAAAGTAGCACCATCCAAGCGCCAGTTTTCTAATTTACTTGATGCGGTCCCAACAGCAAGAATTTCCGCATGAGCCGTAGCGTCTTTCAGCATTTCCACCTGGTTATGGCCCTTCCCTATGACTACGCCGTCCTTCACGATAACGCAACCGATGGGAATCTCCCCCTCGTCAAAAGCGCGCTCCGCCTCCCGAAGGGCCATGCGCATATACCGTTCGTCGTCGGAGGTACGAGGCATGAGGTCGTTCGTTTCACTCGCTTCGAGGTATGGAGCTTGAATACTTTTGTTGGTCATGTTATCCATATTAAAAAAAATTTTTTTAAACACAAATGCAAAGTGTCCTCAAAAAGAACTAGTGAGCACCCTCATACCTCGGAGGGGCTTTAGCCCCGCACTCATACCTCAAAGCACCTTTAGGTGCGACCTCACAGCCCTCTCCCGTAAGCGCAGTAGCTGTCTTCTTGCATGTAGTCACCGTCGTGGTAATAAGCGGCACGGGCCCTGCAACCTCCGCAACGGTCATTGAACTTGCACTTGCCGCAAGCACCAGAATAGGCCTTGGTGCGAAGTTTCTTGAACACATCCGCATTGGCCCAGATTTCATCGAAAGGAGTATCGTGAACATCTCCAGCCTCTTCCATCATGTAGGCGCAGGGGCGCACCTTGCCAATAGGGCTTATGATGCAGTAATCAATGCCCGCAAGGCAGCCTCGGCTATAGCGGGTCTTGATATCCAGTTGGTCGGCGATACGCAAAAACTGCGGAGCGCAAGTAGGCTTGACGGGAATGCCGAGCGTGCGGCTCTTTTCCATAATGCGACGGAGCAGGCTTTCGTATTCAGCTACACGGAGGGCGTGGTCTTCTATTTCTATTCCACGGCCCACGGGAATGAGGAAGAATATCTGGTGGTTCACTGCACCAATTTCTTTGACCCAATCCATAATGTCAAAAATTTCGTTCTGGTTCCAGTCCATGATGGTGGTGTGAATCTGGAACGGAAGCCCGGCCGCCTTGCAGTTTTCAATGCCCGCCATAGTGAGTTCGAAAGCGTTGGGCAGTCCACGAAAATCGTTGTGGCGTTTCGGGTCGATGCTGTCGATACTGATACCCATGGCCATGGCACCGGCGGCCTTAAGCTTAAAGGCCAAATCGTGCGTGATGAGGGTACCGTTGGTACCGAACACCGGGCGGAGTCCCTTGCTGGAAGCATGAGTCACCAACTCAACGATATCCGGACGGGTCATGGGTTCGCCACCGCTGAAAATCATAATCTTGAATCCCGCCTTGGCAATCTCGTCTATCAACCTTAGCGCTTCTGACGTCGTAAGTTCGGCCGACTTGTTTTCGCCCGCATCCTGATAGCAATGCTTACAGGTCAGGTTACACTTGTTGGTGGTCATCCAAGATACAATCATTCCAAATCCTTTTATTCCAAGAACTCCAAGTATAAAAAATAATCCTTCGGGGCTGCTATCGTTGCACCCCTAGAACAATGTTTTCAATCCAAATCCGATAATTCCGTCCAAGTAATTTTCTCCGTTTCGTAGTGCATAGTACAGATTCACACTCCAGTTGCCGCGGTATTGCGTAAAGGCAACACCGTAATCCTGTTCACGTTTCCAGCCGCGCTCCGGCGCAAAACCGCGGTACAGTCCCGGCTGGTAAAAGGCCTCGACGCTCAAGTTATACCCGTCTTGCCACAAAACGGCCAGTTCCGAGAATCCGTAGGCACGGCTCCGCATAAAGCGGTAGCCCATGCCCTTGAAGCTGTCTATGCCGCCCAGGGCGAAATAGTCGGAACGCCTCAGAGCCGCGTCTGTGGGAAAAATCCCACCGGCAGCCCCCGTAAAACGGGTAATGACATTCCCAAACAGCGGGTAATAAGAAAGAATCCTGCCGTGGCTTTCCAGATAATTGTCCAGGGTATCGGGGCGGTCCATTTTCCAAGTGGCAAAGCCCTGCATCTTGAGTCCGCGTCTCGGGAGCACGAACCGGTCCAGAGAAACATAATTCACCTCGAAGGTGGTGTGCTTGTCATCTTCGCTCATGCCAAAGAAAATCCCGATGTTCCAGTCAAAGCCGATATCCCGGGTCACACCGACTTCGCCCATGGCGATACGCTCTGTCACATCCTTCATCTTTCCGTCCAGGGAATCCGATTCTACGGAATAAATTTCTTCGTCAAACTGTCCCCGCAAAACTATGTTCCAGGGAGAGCCGAAAATCCAGGGCTCCTTGTACATAAAATCCAGATGACGGGAACTTTCTCCCGTAAATCCTTGTAGGGTCAAGTCCCTGGCCGTTCCCAGGATGTTGTAGAGTTTCACATTCACCTGGCCTTCCCACAGATTGTCTTCGCTAGAATAGCTCAAGAGGCCTTCGGCCTCGGAATTCCGGGCAGCTTTCATGCTGAAGGCGGGCACGAGCCTGTTTCTTGCCGGGTCCCGGAACAACCTTGCGGGAGCCGTCTGTTCAAAATACCCGAGACGGGCAAGCTTGCGCTCGGATCTCTCCAAGTCCGTCAAAGAAACGGGAGCGCCTTCTTCAATGCCGCTGAGCCGTCGGAACACCTCAGAGTCCGTGCCCGAGGAGTCCAGGTTTTCGGGGGCGGCCCAAACATACCCCGCCCCACGTTTCAACTCCACCATCAAAACTCCCAGAGTATCCTTACCCGAAGCACCACCCTTGCCGTAATGCATTTTACCTACGACCTGAACGGCCGCAAAGCCACGGTCTTCGTAATCCCGCGCCAAGCGGGAAGCCGCATTGTGCCAGGCTTCGCAAGGTGAACCTTCTACCAGATTCAAGTGGGCTTCGTCATAAGCGGAATGTTCCCCGACCCATACCACCTTGTGGATACGGCACAAAGACGCCTCTCCTGCAAAAGCAGAAGATGCCAAAGCAAGAACAAACAGGATTTTACACTTCACATTCCACATCTCACATACTCAATCAGATCCTCGCCTTGGTTCGACTTCGCTCACCACAGGACGCGAGGATGACAACTCTTGAAACCATCTATCCTAACCACCAATCACTAATCACTACCTACAACCTAAAACCTAACCCCTAGATCCTATCCCCTAACTTAAAAATACGCCCTCGCTTCCGTTGTCAACTTCTGAAAAAAATTCTCTTCGGCGTCACCGAACCTGAGCACATAACGCAGTCCACAAGAAATAAAGTCGTTTATGTCCACTGAAATAGAAGATTCCAGCCGGTAGGTGCGGCCATCGCTATAGCCGTCCATCATCTGGTAGGGAATCAGGTCGTCGCCGCTTTCCATCTGGACAACCGAGAACTGCACGAACCCATCTACCATATCTCTGCGGTTATAGCCCAGGCGTAGGGAACCTTCCCACAGGTAGGCGTCAAAAGCGTAATCCTGGTCGTCTTCGCCCTCGCCCGTGCGGTAACGGCCACCGGGCTGCACAAAGAACCCGTTCCAGAAATCAAAGCGGTACCGGCCCGAAATATCGCGGGTGTCCCAGTCCAGAACCTGCAGGGCCTTCAGTTCCACGTCTTCCAATAGCAAGGTCGCTCCCACAAAGTGGGCGTCGTTTATCTGGAACCCTGCATCCAGCAGATGATGGAATCGCGTCTCGAAATAACTGATGGAACTGAGTTTCTTGTCGTAGTCGGCACCGGGCTTGTAAGTAAAGGTAATCCCGCGGGGGTGAGCCCAGGTGCCCCGCAACTCGTAGCTTACCGTTCCCGACGAAATCTCCCGCAGCTGCGAAGGCGTGGCCGGCGGAAAGTAGATTTTCTTGCCGGTGGTGTCCTCCCCCACTCCGTCGAATGTTCCGCCTAGGGAGATGTCCCGCAAAATGCCACGCCGGATACCGAGAGAAATTCCAGGGCTCCAGTCAATATCCATCCGGAACGCCGCATTGGAAGCAAGAATGGCCCCCAGAGAATCGTTTCGGCCCATACCCTCGTAAACAAAATCTCCGTTATCTACCCCTTCGATAAAACTGCCGGTCAGGCTGTCGTACCGCACATCTCCGGTGCCCTTGGCCACCGCCTTGTAAATTGGCGTGTAGGTTTGTTCTTCGGTGAGCCCCAGCTTGTAATCTACACTAGAAACCAGTCCCAGTTCTTCGTGACCGAAGGTCCCGCGGAAATCCCCGACCCAGCTGTTCTCGGAACGGCCTCCGTTTTCGCTACGGCGTTCGTACTGCAAAAAATGGTCCAGTTGTGCGTAACGGCTCTGCCAGGTAGCACTCTGGATCCAGGCCACGGACTGCAAGGTGTCCCGCCAATCCTTGCCGAATGTGTCGCCCTTGCGTTTAGCCGTCTTGGTTTCCGCTCCTTCGCTTATGTTCCAGGAGTCCCCCACCATCTGGATTCCGGTTCCTGTCTTGCCGTAGGCCACCTGGTTTTCACGACCCAGGGAATCGCTTTCCGTATAGCGCAGGTCGAAATTTCCAAAGGGCCGCAAAAATCCTTTCAAGAACTCCACATTTCCCAAGGACTGGTAACGGACCCGCTCCTGATCCTGGAAACTTTCCACACGGAACGCCCCCACATCACTTTTTACCAGGTTGGACTTATGGATCAAAGAAACTCCGCCCCTGGAAGAATTCCAGCTTCCCTTTTCGCCCTGCCGGTAGCCCCAGATTCCATGGAGGAACCAGCCCGTGGCAAGTCTCAGCCGCATACCGAATTCGTCGTGACGCAGGTCGCCATCTACGAGGGCGGCACTGTCCAAGTCCCATTCGTCCAACAATCTAAAGCAGTCCCAGTCCTTGTCGCTGCCTTGAAATTCGCCAATCCCGAATTCTTCCTGGATGTAGTTTCCGTAAACGGAAAAAGCCAGCGGAAACTTTTTCATATTTTCCGACGAATCGGAGGTGACATACCAGCGGTAGCCGTAACCTTCGGGCCCATCCACCTGACGGGAGACCGTGTTGGAATCCGTACGGTTTATGGCCATTTCCAAGTCCGCATAGAAACGCCTATCTCCCTGGAAGCGAAGCCGTGCGCCAGCGCGGTCCGTCCGTTCGGGCCTGCGGAGCGTTCCCAAGGAGTCGTCACGAACAAATTCACTTCCGTCGTCGTGCTTGAGCATCCGATAGTCTTCGTCGGTCCAGAGGCCACGTTTCATGCGATGGCGATCGTTTTCCAAACGGAATCCCGAAACGTCCAAATACAGGTTCGGGTGCCTGTAGGCACCGTGGGCGGCATACATGTTGTAGATGTTCCCGTCGTCATAGGAATCATACTCTACACGGATTTCGTCATCAGGACCGGGATTTCGGCGGCCCTTGAAATTCAAAAGGCCTCCTGCGTAGTTCACCTCGTAATCCACGCCAGATGTCAGCAGGTTCCCGTTCAAATAGACCCGCTCGGAGCCGGGCACCACCGAAAGGTAACTGCCGTCGTCACTGATGGAGTAGCCTTCCCGCTGGCCGCTCACGCCGTTCATCACCCGGACAATGCGGTTGGTCTCGTCGGTGCCCGCCACGCCACGGACTTCGGTATAGCCTCCCCTGAGCCCCACCATGGCACCAAGGCTTGCCCTTTCCAACCCGAACAAGCCCATGTTCCTGTCCCGCCAAATCAAGTCGCCCAGGTGCACCATCCAGTGTCTGGACTCCGCACGAAAGTATATCTGGTCCACTTCCTGCAGGGTAGCGGTGGTCTGGTCACCGGCACGGCGGTCCACATCCGAAAGCAAAGCGTCGATATAGACACTGTCGCCTACAAAGCCCTGTATAGAAAGCCGCAACTCCTGGTCCACCTGGGTGCCGCCATCGCCTACCGTCACCTGCATAGTCTTGTAACCGTGGGTGGAAAGCCCCGAAATTGCTGACCCGTCGCGGCCTTGCGCACCGCCGTCCAGTTCACGCAAATCGTTATTTCGGACAAGGTAGTCCGGATTCCACACGGGTATGGAATCCATATTCAAGGCGAAAGCCCGACTCCACAACAGTACCCCCAAAAACACCTTTATCCAAGGGCCTTTGCGCATGGGAGCTACCTGCTTGTTGAGTCAATCGCGAACTGTTGGCTATAAAGGAGCTTGCGCCCCGAAACCAAATCTACGCTCCATTCGCCGGGTTTCAGCAAGGCAGGCAGAATTTCCGTAATGCAGGCTTCGGAATCTTTCTTCAAATTGCAGGGCAGCACCTGCACCGTATCCATACCGTGATACCACACATGCCAGAGGGTGTCTTCCCTGTCCTTGAGGGCCGAAGAAATGGTGGTGTAAAAGTAAAGCCTGGAACCTTCCTCGAAAACAGAATCCGCACCGAAAGGCGTCTCCTTGACGATATGCCTGCACACTGTACCCTGGGCCAGGGAAAGTTCCGTGTTCCCCGCATCCTTGATGGAATCGTCTGTTGAAAGGTAGGCCACCGTGCGGTGCACCAAGAACGCAAGCAACACCGCGACCAGTATGACCGTCGTCTTTCGGATATTGCGCAGTGGCGGAATTCCTGCCACAAAAGCCTCGACTAGATAAGCTTACTGGTGTTCTGGGTAAAGGCCGGGACTGCATCCACCAGCTTTTCCACCAACAGGCGGTTGAAGTCGTCGATGCGGTTCGGGAGCCTGGAACCCGGGAACACCTGCACCAGGAGCAAGGCCTGGTCCACAGGGGAGATGTAAATGGAGCGGTTTTCGCCAGAATAGGACACCGACTGGAAATTCTCGCCGCCCAGCATGTTGCCCACCTGACGGGCAGAGTCGAAAGAAGCGGTGCTCAGCACGGCAAGAGGAGTGGGGTCGATACCCAGGGAGCCCACCTCGGCGATAATGGAACCGTCGCGGTGGCAAAGCACAATGTATTCGGCCTTGACGCTTGCCTGATAAGCAACCATCAGACGGCGGACCTTGCCCACGTCATCGGAATAAATCGTAAAATCGCTCATAACACTCTCCTTCTACTTCTTCTTAGGAACATAAGGACGCAATTCGATTTCGTCGTCTCCTGTTTCCTGAGGCTTTTCCATGGCGCGGCCAAAGGTAGGCATGCGGGGGACCGTAGCGGCGGCACGCGGACGACCAAACGGCGAAGAGGTGGCTCCCTTCTGGAACAAGCCCGAACCGGCATTACCGGACGGAACCGCCCCTGCAGGAGGGCGAGCCGCAAAAGAAGGCATCTTGAAAGGCGAAGAAGGAGCTGCCGCTTCGGGTTGAACCTGGGGCTTTGGTGCGGCCTGCTTCACAGACACGCCTTCCTTGGTCAGGGACACGTCATGAACGCCGGTGTTGTTCACACTTTCAGCGGCCTTGCGCAAAAATCCCTGCTTCACGTTAAACTTTTCGATCACCAGCATGGCGATGGTCTTGAGGGTCGTCACCACACCCTTTCCGTTATGGGCGGTGGCCGGGAAGAAGGGCACATTGCGAGGATTCAATTCCGCATTCAGTTCTTCCAGGGAGAACACATTCTCCATATCGCGCTTGTTGTACTGGAGCACAAAGGGCATGTCATCCAGATCCATGCCGTAATCCTGGAGGTTCTGCCTCAAGTTCTGGAGGCTTTCCAGGTTTTCGGCCTGGCGGGAGCGCTGGGAGTCCGCCACAAACACAATGCCATCGACACCGCGAAGCACCAGCTTACGGGTGCTGTTGTAATAAACCTGACCGGGAACGGTATAAAGCTGGAAACGGGTCTTGAAACCCTTGATATCGCCAAGATTCAGAGGAAGGAAGTCAAAGAACAGGGTACGGTCGCCTTCGGTAGCCAAGGACACCATGTCCGTGCGCTTGTCCTGGGGCATTTTCTGGTGAATCACCTGGAGGTTCGTGGTCTTGCCACTCAAACCAGGTCCGTAGTACACCACCTTACAACTAATCTCTCTTGTAGCAAAATTTATTGATGACATTTCAAATCCCTGACACCCTTCATTTTACAAACATTTCCAATACATATTACAAGTCTATAATCTAGCAAAAAACATTTAACATATTTCAGGAAAAAACAAAAAATAAGGGCTATTACGGTCCCGAGCATATTCCAAGTTGAGTGATATTAACGAATGTTTACATGCCGGTCGCAGATGTGAGGCGCGAGGCTCGGGGCTCGGGGTGCGATGAGCGAAACGACCCCTATTCCCTATATGCGGAAAAGACCGGCACGGGAAACCGTACCGGTTCAAAATTCCTGATAAAGGATCAATTAGGCGAGGCCGTTGATGACCTTGGCGGCCTTGGCCTTGTAGTTAGCGGCGCGATTGGCGCAGAAACCGGCACGACCCTTAGCGGCAGCCTTGTCCAGCATGCTGAACAGGTTGGGCATTTCCTTGAGAGCAGCTTCCTTGGAAGTTGCAGTGCGAATCACCTTGAGGCTGGAACGAATCGCGGAACGGACGGAACGGTTCATGGCGTTGGCCTTTTCGGCCTGACGCAGACGCTTTTTGCAAGATTTGTGTTGAGGCACCTTTTATTCTCCGGGTAAAACCTACTTAAAATTTGTTGGCTCAAAGATAGTAAAGTTGGAGATAATGTCAACCCCTCAAAAAGCCGTAAAATGCTAAATTTGCCCATTATGATGCCCTTTGTGAACCTCTCGGCCCAGCGAGACGCCTACCGGCAGGAGCTGGAAAAAGCCGAAAAAGCAGTACTTGACAGCGGTTGCTACATCGGCGGACCGGAGGTCCAGGCCCTGGAGCGGGAGCTGTCCGCCTACTGCGGAGGGGTCCAGACGGTCACCTGCGGGAGCGGCACCCAGGCCATCGAGATTGCCCTCATGGTCTTGGGCCTTGAACCGGGGGACCAGGTCATCGTTCCGGACTTTACCTTTATCGCTCCGGCGGAATGCGTGGCAAAACTGGGGGGCATCCCCGTTTTTGCCGACATCGACCCGAAAACGCTCCAGATCGACCCCGAAAGCGTCAAGAATCTCGTGGGCCCCAAGACCAAGGGCATTATCGCAGTGAACCTGTTCGGGCAGTGCGCCCCCTACGAGGCCCTGCGGAAAATCGCCGACGACCACGGACTCTGGATTCTGGAAGACAGCGCTCAGGCCTTCGGGGCGACGTATACCGCCGGTGGTACCGGACGCGAGACCGCCGCCGGGGGGAACGCTCGCCGGGCCTGCAGCTTCGGGGACATTTCCATTACCAGTTTTTACCCCAGCAAGCCCCTGGGCTGCTACGGCGACGGCGGGGCCATCTTTACCGCCAACGCGGAATATGCAGAAAAGGCAAGGCTTATCGCAAGCCACGGCAGCAGGGAACGCTACCGCCACGTAGAAATCGGCGTGAACGGAAGGCTGGACGCCCTGCAGGCGGCAGTGCTGCGAGTCAAGTTGCGCCACCTGGACCGGGAACTGGAGCAGCGGGCGGAAAACGCCAAGGTTTACGACGAGTTTTTTGCGGGGTTGTCAGGATTTGCGCCGCAAGCGATAGCTACAGGCAACACCAGCACCTACGCCCAGTACACGGTGCTGGCAGAGAACCGGGACGAATTCATTGCAAAGTTGAACACTGCAGGAATTCCCTACTGCATCCACTACCCCATGCCGCTGCACAGGCAGGCTTGTTTTGAAGCGACTGCCGCCGGTGCGAATTCTGCGAACTGCCCTGTGACAGCAAAAACCTGCAAGCAGGTCATCAGCCTACCCTTCTGCGCCTTCACCGACGTGAAAGGCGTCATAGAGAAACTGCGATAGAAGCGGCCAGCTGCGGGTAAAGTCTCCCCAGCCTAGGGTTGGTGAGCTTGGTTGGTGAGCATTGCCGAACCATGCCGAAATCAACTTCTTGATCCCATCAGCCCGAACCTCAGCCCTAGATCCTAGATCCTAACCCCTAGCCCCTATATAATTCAAGTTCTCCGCCATCCATATTTGGGAGCCGATTTTCACGGTCCTGTAGGTCTGACCGTCGCGTAGGTCCATCAATGTGTTCTCATCGGCATTGTAAACGCAGCCGTTGTCGTTTTTGTCTCCTTCCGAACTGGATGAATCGCCTTCGGAATCACTGGACTTGCCTTCGTTATTACTTTCGCCATCTGAAAAGCTTTCTCATGTCCAAACCTTTTATGAGGAGGTTGTTTGCTTGTAATCTATATAAAAATTTCGGGAATATCAAATGAAGAAAGTGTGAAATGCGGGGAAAGAGAGGAGATCCCCGACCAAGTCGGGGATGACATCTCGAGGGAAACTCGCAGGGACTAACAGTCACAAGAGTTTCCGCCTACGGTAACGGGCCTTACCTGTAGTAAATGTTCGTACCAACAAAAGAACTTGTAATCCGGAGCACCCGCTTGTTTGTTGACCGAGATGTGTGCTTCCCGAGAGAGCAGTCGAATGAAGTGATTCTGCTCTCGAGGGAAGATACACATCGAGGGAAAGATTTGTTAAGGGAAGCGGCGAGGAGATCCCCGACCAAGTCGGGGATGACAAGGAAAGATGCGGGGATGACGATGAGGGGACACGCGGATGCCAGGTGGGGGCGGCTATGCAGAGCTACTGCATATCCATATCGGACAAGTTCTTGTAGATAGAATCGGACTTGGCCTTGACGGAATCCAAAGTCTGCTGAAGGTTCTTGATTTCGGACTGGAGCGTCACATTCTCTTGCTTGAGGCGAGCGATTTCGGCCTCGGCGTCGGCGTTGGTGCAGGCGGTAAAGGCAAGAGCAAGGACGATGGCAGCAAGAATCTTGTACATGAAAAACCTCGGGTTAAAGATAGTAAGATTTGGGGCTAGAATCGTTCCACCTTCAGGCCCCGGCGGCGGAGCAGCTCGATGACGTTGTCCTGGTCCAAAACCAGGTGGGCGGCCCCTACCACCACGAACACCTTGCGGTTTTCAGAGAGAAACTGTGCGATACCGGCCGTCATCTTCTCGTTCCGCTCCTTGTAAACCCTCCGGTCCGATTCCGCCTCCATCAGGGAGTCCCGTGCCGACGAATCTTCCTTTTTTCCGGAATTCAGTACCTGAACCATCAGGGAATCGTCTCCCGTTTTCCAAGCGCGAGACATCTGGGCCACCATGGAATCCAGTTCCGAAATTTCTTTCAGGGTATTTTCCAAATAGTAGATGCCCAAGGTATCCCCTTCCGAAGTGTCCGCCAGGGCGCCCACCTGTTCTTCGGCAGTTTCAAGCCCAACGATGGGCATACCCCGGAGGGCCGCACTGTCCAAAAGAACCGCATCAATACCGTAGGCAGGGTCGATTCCCGAGCGCTGGATAGCGATGGAGCTTAACGTCATGGCGGCAAGCCAAGGCCGCGAATTCATGAGGGCCATGTTCGGAAAGTCCCACACGGTGCAAAGACTGTCCAAGGAATTCCAGAGGGCGATGGGCAGCACCTCGTTCAGGCGTTTCCCCTGGGGGAGCATTCCCTTTTCCAGACTGTTTTTTGTAACGGTTGCCGCCACGGAATCGTCGGCGATGTTGATTTCCACCGCCAGTTCTTCGGACTCGTCAAAAGCGCTCAAAATCTCTGACGAAAGGGGATAAAAGGAACTGTCCGCAAAATGGATACTCCCGAGAATCCACACGTGGGAATCGTCATCTAAAACCTTCCACAAAAAATGCCGTTGCTTTACAACAGGACCCTGAGAAGCTCCTTCACCTGTTGAAGCACAGGCCACAAGCAACAGCGCGCACAGTAAAACAAGAAGGTATTTCACCTAAACCTCCGCCCAGGAGAGAAGACCAAGTTCGCGGGCATGGTCCGCAGGTGCAAATTCCAGGTTCCCCTTCGAGGTAAATGCCAGAATGGAGTCCGCATATTTTTCGGCATAGTCCACCCAGTGGGTAGAAAGCACTACCGTCATGTCTTTTTCCCGGGACAATTTCTGTAGAGTTACGAACAAATTCTTACGGCGGGGAATATCCATAAAGGCATCGGGTTCATCCAGCAGCAAGAGCCTTACCTGCTGGGCAAGGGCACGGGCCAAATACACGCGGCTCCGCTCCCCGTCGGAAAGTTCTGCCACCTTGCGATTTTCAAACAAAGTAACATCCATGTCGTCCATGGCGGAATCGATAATTCCTTCGTCTTCGCGACTGCGACCGTCCAAAAATCCCGCGTAGGGCGAACGGCCTAAAGACACAAACTCCCGGACCGTCATCTCGGCAGGGGCCGCAAGCCCCATCCGGACCAGCGCCACCTTCTTGGACAGTTCCCGCAGGCCGTATTCCGCAAGGGGGCGGCCCTCCAGTTCCAGAGAACCATCCAAAGGTAGTAGCATTCCCCCGAGGGTCTTGAGAAGCGTACTCTTGCCAGAGCCGTTCTCCCCTACCAGGGCCACCACCTGACCCGCCGGAAGTTCCATGTCCAGAGGTTTCGCCAACGGAGACTCATACCCGAAGGTCACCTGATGCAAGTTCAAGAGCATTACAGGCCACCTCTTCTAGAAGACCGGACCAGCACCCAAAGAATCACAGGCACGCCCACCAGGCTCAAGACCGCATTCAGGGGATACTCCGGCAAGAGTCCCGCCAAAAGCGCCAAGGTCGCACCACACAGGGCAGAACCCGGCAGCAGGACGCGATGGTTGGAACTACGGAACAGCAGGTAAGCCAAATGGGGCACCGCAATTCCGAGAAAGGCGACAGGACCACAGAAAGCGGTAACCGCCGCCGCCAGAACGGAGGCTCCCAGGAGCACCAGTTTCTTGTACAGCGACACCCGGATGCCGAGCCCACGGGCAAAGTCATCGCCCAAACGGGCCCCGTTCAAGTAACGAACCGAAACGCCTATCAAGGCCAGGCCTGCAGCCACGGCCACTGCGAAAATCCAGATACCATCAGAAGTGAGCCTGCCAAAACTCCCCATGCCCCAGGACACATAGACCCGCAGGGATTCGGCATCGCTCCAGGTAATCAGGAGGCTTATGCAGGCGTCGATAAAGTAGCCAATCAGGAGCCCCGCCACCAGCAGGACCGTGTTGTTCCGGAACCTGGCCGAAATCCCAAGCACCAGGGCGGTTACCGCAAGGGATCCGACAGCAGCAGCCCCCAAAGTACCGAGCCTCCCAAAGCCAAGGCCCGCCAGCATGGACAACGCCACCGCAAAGCTCGCCCCGCTGCTGATGCCCAGCACAAAGGGGCCCGCCAGGGGGTTCTGGAAAACCGTCTGGAGCGAAAGACCAGACACCGAAAGGGCGACACCTGCAAGTAGCGCCGCCGCCACACGAGGGAGACGCAAGTCCCAAAAAATCGGGGAATCAAGAAGACCACCCATGGAAACATCCACGGGGCCGCTTACGAGGGTAACAAACGAAAGGGCTACGACACAAAGGGACAGGACGACAAAGCCTAAAACCGTCCGCCGCATGGAGCCCTACTTTTTCTTCTTTTCCAGTTCCTTCTGCATGGCCGATGTAGCCGCCGGGTCCTTGTAGTAGAACTCGGGAGGAACATTCTCGAAACCCTGGAGGGCATTGAGCCAGTTGTCGTTCAGGTCGCGGAACTCCAGCTTGTTCAAGTTGTAGCGGAGGGTATCCCCCATAATCTTGAAGGTGGTAAAGTCCCAACGGATGACCTGACGGTCCTTGAACACTTCACGGGTTATGAGGGAAGTATCGCTATCGAACTGGTAACGGGCCTTGTAGGCGTATTCGCCGGTCATCTGGTAACGGCCGGAATCGGAATAGGTGCGGGTCACGCCGTAAATGGTGTCGTTCATACCAAAGCGGATTTCAGCATCGCGGAAAGCGTGTCCGTGAGCCATGATGGCAGTACGCCACACGCCGAACACCAGTTCTTTCATGGCCTTCTGGAACACGGTGTCCTTTTTCCAATGGTCAAAGTTGCTCTTGTCGTAACGGGCGCGCTTCACGTACTTGCCTTCGAGGATGAGCTTGCGGACGCTATCAGCACGGGCCTTGGCGAGGCTGTCGGTATTCTGCTTCAGGGGCACTGCCGCCGCCTGGGCATCGATGGAATCCAACTTGGCCTGGATCATTTCGTCCAACACCTCGGTCGCACCACGGGGCGTCACCAGTTCTTCCACGGGTGTTTCAGCCACTACGGCTGTAGAGTCGGCCTGCTTGGGAGGAGTCGGCAGAGTTTCGGTCGCCACGGCATCCTGGGCAAAGGAAAAACCGACAAGGGACAGGGTCAAAATAGAAGCAACGAAGTACTTTGAAATAGAGCGTGTCATCGCCCTAAATTTAGTTAAAGAGCTAAAAAAAGTTCCACTTTTTGAAAAAAAAGCCAAAAAATGCCCCAAAATGGTTCCTAAAATCCACCGTTCCACCCATGGCAGTCAAAAATGTGCCCAAGAGACCCAGTAATTCTATATTTGAGCTATGCTAGACTATTCCCAGGTAACAAGCCCCTGTTTCGTGCTGGACGAAACCCGCCTCCGCCGCAATATGGAAATTCTGGACCAGATCCAGAAGCAGACCGGAGTCCATATCATCTGCGCCCTGAAGGGCTACAGTTTCTGGCGCTCCTTCCCCATCATCGCCGAATACCTGCCGGGAGCCACCGCCTCCAGCCTGAACGAGGCGAGACTTGCCCGCGAAGAGATGAACAAGCAGGTCCACGTGTTTGCGCCAGTCTATGCCGACGACGAAATCGACCAGATATTGAGCCTTGCAGACCACATCACCTTCAACAGCTTTAGCCAGTGGATGCGGTTCAAGGACAAGACCCTGAAAGCGGGTGTCAGCGCCGGCATCCGTGTGAATCCGGAATTTTCTACCGTAGAAACCGACATCTACAACCCCTGCGGAAAGTTTTCCAGGCTGGGCGTTACCGAGCGTGAATTCAAGCCGGAACTGTTGGACGGTATCGAGGGCCTGCATTTTCACGCCCTGTGCGAACAGGACGCCGACGCCCTGGAAGGAGTGCTGAAGGCCTTTGAAGCAAAGTTCGGAAAGTTCCTGGCCCAGATGAAATGGGTGAACTTCGGAGGCGGCCACCACATTACCCGCAAGGATTACCACCGGGAACAGCTGGTACAGATCCTGAAAGACTTCCGCAGTCGCTACCCCCACCTGCAGGTCATCCTAGAACCGGGAGAGGCCGTAGGCTGGCAGACCGGCGAACTGGTGGCCACGGTAGAAGACATTGTCCACAATGAGATGGACATCGCCATACTGAACGTGTCTATCAGCGCCCACATGCCCGACTGCCTGGAAATGCCCTACCGGCCCACCATTACCGGAGCGGGAATGCCCGGCGAAAAGCAGTTTACATACAAGATAACAGGCGGCACCTGCCTTGCCGGCGACCAGCTTGGGGATTTCTCCTTTGACAAGCCCCTAAAAGTCGGCGACCGGATTATCTTCGAGGACATGATCCACTACACCATGGTGAAGACCACCTTCTTCAATGGTGTGCGTCACCCCGACATCGGCATGTTCGATATGAGCGGCAAATTCCATTTGCTGCACAAGTTTACCTACCAGCAGTTCAAGGAAAAACTGTAGGCGTTAGAATGGTATTCAACAGCGAACAAGAGACATACGACTGGGCGGTCGGTTTCGGGAAAACCCTGAAACCGGGCGACATGGTAGCGCTGTACGGCAACCTGGGAGCGGGCAAGACCGTCATTAGCCGTGGCGTGTGCAAGGGGCTGGGTTTTGACGGGAACGTGTGTTCCCCCACCTACACCCTGCTCCACGAATACCCCAACGACCCACCCATTTTCCACTACGACCTCTACCGACTGGAACCGGGTACGGACATTTGCGAAGTGGGTTTGGAACCCGACTACCTGGGAAAGGGAATCACCCTTATCGAATGGCCCGAGCGCCTGGAAGAGAACACAGCGGGCATTACCCACATCATCAAGATTGAAATTCTCTCCGAAACAAGCCGCGAAGTCACGCTAGAAAAAATTGGAGCCGAACCATGAAAGCCATTACCCTGAAAGCCGGACGCGAAAAGTCCGCTCTCCGTTACCATCCCTGGATTTTTAGCGGAGCGATTGACGAAGTTATCGGAGACCCTGAACTTGGCGAGACCGTAGAGGTTTATAGTTTCAAGAGCGACTTCTTGGGGCTTGCAGCGTACTCGCCCAAGTCCCAGATTCGCGGGCGTTTCTGGACGTTTGGCGAGAAAGCGAACATCGACCGGGAATTCTTCAGCGATATTCTGGACCGGGCCATCGCCGCCCGCAAGAGTCGCGGTTTTGACATCGAAGACAAGGAAAGTGCCTTCCGCCTGATCAACGCCGAAAACGACGGCATTCCGGGCTGCATCATCGACAAGTACGCCGACATCTACTCGGTGGAAATCTTGGCCGCCGGTGCGGAAGTTCATCGAGAAACGATTTACGAACTGCTGGCCGAAAAGACCCACTGCAAGGGCATCTATGAGCGTTGCGATTCCGACGTGCGCAAAAAAGAAGGCCTGCCGCTGCGCACCGGTTGCGTCTATGGCGAAGTGAGCGACGAGCCGGTCATCATCAACGAAAACGGAATCCTCTTCCCCATCGACGTGAAGAACGGACACAAGACCGGTTACTATCTGGACCAGCGGGATGCCCGCCGCCGCATCGGTGAACTTTCCAAGGGCAAGAAGGTTTTGAACTGCTTCTGCTATACCGGCGGCTTCGGACTTTACGCCCTCCGTGGCGGTTGCGAAAAAGTTTATCAGGTAGATGTTTCCAAGGATGCGCTCAAGCTCGCCAAGGAAGGCATCATGCGTAACAAGCTCAGCACCGCCCACGCCACGCATGTGGAAGCCGACGTGTTTCAGTACCTGCGCAAGTGCCGCGACAAGGCCGAAACTTTCGACCTCATCGTGCTTGACCCGCCCAAGTTCGTGGAAAGCAAGGACAACCTGCAAAAGGGCGCCCGGGGATACAAGGACATCAATCTGCTTGCAATGAAGTTGTTGGCCGAGGGCGGCATGCTGGCGACATTTAGCTGTTCGGGCCTAATGGAGATGGACTTGTTCCAGAAGATTATCGCCGATGCCGCCGCCGATGCACATCGGCGCGTTCAAATCATTGAACGCTTCGGCCAACCCGCCGACCATCCCGTGAATACTGCATTTCCCGAAGGGCAGTACCTAAAGGGACTGCTCGTTCAGGTGGTGTAAAGACTTAACGTTTGCGACGCGGGAGTTCGCCCCTGTGGTTTTCAAGCCACACGGCATCTTCCAGAGCGCGCTGCGCCTCTGTCGCCCAGTCGGAGTCGGGATATTGCTGCACCACTTCGCGGTAGCGGGAAGCGGCACTGTGGAAATCGCGAAGTTCGCGGTAGATATTACCCATCTGGAGCAGTGCGAAATAGCGGTCTTCGGGAGAAAGTTCCGTTTCCAGCATTACCTTATAAACCTGCAGGGCTTCTTCGAAACTGCCCGACTTGAAAAGGTCGTTGGCTCGGGCGATGGAATAGGCCTTGGCCGGTGCGGGAGCGATTTTCTGGGCCGTAGCCGCAGGAGCCGTTTCCGGCGCTGCAGACACTTCCTGACCAATCGTGGCCGCAGAATCGATGGTTGCATTTTTCATTTCGGCCAAGCGGGCTTCTACGGCCTTGCGGAACTCACCGTTTGGGCCGGCCTTCTTGATGTAGGCGGCCAGGGACTTCTTTTCCAAATCCGTCTTGTTCTGGGCCTTGTAAATAAGGGACATGTAGTAGTGGACATCGGCTGCGCCGTCCTTGTACTCCTTACCCTTGTTCAGGTTGAATTCGGCCTTGTCGTATTCCCCCATCTTTAGGCGGGTAACGCCGGCGTAGTAGTAGGCACCCACGTGCCCCGGAGTTTTCTTCAGGACTTCGCGCCACATCTTGGCGGCATCTTCGTACTTACCCTGAGCAAGGAACATCTTGCCCTTTTCGAAGGGATCGTCAGGATTTGCGACGGATGTCTCGGCAGCAGGAGCCGATGCGGCTGGCTGTGCAGACGCTAGCTGTGCGGCTTCGGGAGCGGCAGCTTGCGTTGCCGGAGCGGCTTGTACAGGAGCCTGCTGGACGGGCTCAGCAGCAGCGGCCTGTGCAAGAGCAGGTTGCGGTGCAGGAGCTGCCTGTGCGGGCTGTTCAGCAGCAGGAGCGGCCTGGGGAGCAGCCTCCTGTACCGGTGCAGGGGCTTGTTCAGATGTCTGCGCCGTTGCGGCAGGAGCGGGCTGTTCCGGCGCGGTCGCGGCAGGAGCCGCAGGTGCGGCAGCCTGTTCAGCAACCGGTTCCGTTACGGCGGGCTCAGGAGGCCTGTTCTTCGGGTCCTTTGCAAGCTCGGCTTCGGCCTTGGCTTTTTGGCCCAGCTTTTCGTAGACTTTCGCCGCACCTTCGTAGGCGGCGCTCATGGTGGGCGTGAACTTGTAGGCCAGGCGGTAATTGGCCAAAGCCCTGCTGTAGTCGGGCTTGGGCATCTTGATATAGACTTCGGCAGCGGCAAAGTAGGCGTCGGAATTCTGGGGCTGTTCGGCGAGGACCGCACGGTATTCACCGAGGGCCTTTTCGTATTCACCCTGGGCGAGGAATCGGGCACCCTGTTCAAAACGAGGATCGTCAGCAAAAGACGCACCTATCAGGAGCGCCAACGCAATAAAAGGAACGCGGATATTCATACGCAAAAAAGATACAAAAAATCCCCGGCCCACATTTGTGAAGTCGAGGATTTTTATAGGAGATCCCCGCCTACACGGGGATGACAATCGGGACGAACCGACTACTTCTTCGGGAGCACGACCGGCTTGCCGAAGTCCACATTGGTCTTCTTGCCGAGCAAGAGGGCGCGGGTCTTGAGGGGCAGACCGAAGCAGCGGATGAAGCCCGTTGCATCCTTCTGGTCGTACATGTCAACGTCGGTGAATCCGCCGAGGCCCATGTCGTAGAGGCTGTAGGGGCTCTTGATGCCGGCCGGGATGATGTTGCCCTTGTAAAGCTTGAGGGTCACGTCACCGGTAACAACCTTGTTGACTTCGGCGAAGAAGGCGTCCATAGCCTGGCGGAGCGGAGTGAACCACTGGCCATTGTACACGAGGTTCGCGTACGTCATGGACATCTTCTGGGCTTCGAACAAAGTTTCCTTGTCGAGCACGAGCTGTTCAAGGCATTCGTGAGCCTTGTACAGGAGCGTGCCACCCGGAGTTTCGTACACGCCGCGGCTCTTGAGGCCAACAAGGCGGTTTTCAACGATGTCCAGGAGACCGCAAGCATTCTTGCCGCCAATCTTGTTCAGGAACTCGAGGAGTTCCACAGCGCCCATCTTCTTGCCGTTGATAGCCACCGGATTACCCTTTTCGAAGGTAATCGTCACGTGGTCGGCCTTGTTCGGGGCCTTCTCGTAGGTAGCTGTGTGCTTGAGGAATTCGTACTTGTGTTCCTGTTCCGGGAATTCCAGGACGCCACCTTCGTGAGAGAGGTGCCACAGGTTACCGTCTTCGGAGTAAATCTTCTTCTTGCTGATGCCGTTCAGCGGAATCTTGTGAGCGGCGGCGTAGTCGATAGCGTCTTCGCGGCTATGGAAATGCCACTTGGGGTCCTTCCACGGAGCGATGACTTCCAGCTTCGGGTTGAGAGCGGCGTAGGTCAGTTCGAAACGGACCTGGTCGTTACCCTTACCGGTAGCACCGTGAGCCACAGCATAGGCCCCTTCCTTTTCGGCGATCTTCACCTGGTACTTGGCGATGAGCGGACGAGCGAAAGAGGTACCCAGGAGGTAGGTGCTTTCGTACTTGGCACCGGCGCGGACGGTGGGCCAAACGTAGTCTTCGAGGAATTCCTTCTTGAGGTCGAGAACGTAGCACTTGCTGGCACCGGTCTTCAAAGCCTTGTCTTCGAGGGCCTTGGCGTCCGGGAAGTCGTTCTGACCGAGGTCGGCGGCGAAAGCGATCACTTCGCAGTCGTAGTTTTCCTTGAGCCAGGGAATGATGATGCTGGTATCGAGTCCACCGCTATAGGCGAGGACAACCTTTTTCTTGGATTCTTTCTTAGCCATTTTTTTGTCCTTTTAGGAAAAATTTAGACAGGACAAATATAGTAAAAGTGGTTAGTGATTAGTGATTGGTGGTTAGGGTCGAAGGACCATAATAATGCATCATTTTTTCACAGGAACGCGGCGGCCCAGCAGGTCGAAATGCCGGACCGGCACGTTTTCCTGAGATGGGTGGTAAGTCCGCCGGATAGCCGCCGGTGCGGACTCCCCGCTGGAACTGCTCATGCCCTGGTTCGAAGACGAACTTCCGCCCACATCGGTTTCACCATCAAGGGGCACCGTCGGGTCAATTTCACGAACGGTCACGAACTTATAGTACGGATGATCGTTGTCGCTACGCATGACAATGGCGTCCCCGGCCTGCAGGATGGCTGCCTTGGCATCTGTATAACTGCAGCCGTCAATGGTCGCCACACCGTAAGACGCCCCGGACCAGTCCGCTCCAGCATCTTCGGCAACACCCACCAGTTCCCACTTGCCCGGTGGAGTGGCATTTGTTGTGGAATCGATATAAACTTCTAGGCGGACCGTAGAGGCATCCTTGTTATAGACAATGTATTTCATGCCTATCCACTTGTCCACGGGCAACACGGCCCCGCCCCACAGCGGGTCCTGGTGTCCTACACCCGACGTACTCCTATAGTAACTTCCCGGGTGTTTCCATTCCTTCTCGAAATCCCACTTACCATCGTTCCTAAAGCGGGCGTAGTAAGTATGGGCATCGCAATTGTTGCCTCCCGAAGAACCATGCCCCAAGGCACCGCTGCGGACGCCCACCACCATGCCGCCATAATTTTCTCCACCAAGGGCGTCGCGTTTGAAATAACCCGTATATTCCACGTTCTGAAATTGTTGCTTATTAGTCGCCCAACTCTGTTGTCCGTTGATATGGAAACGTGGGCCGCTACCCAGCATTTGCATGGTTCCCTGACCATCTACATAGAAACCTCCCCCATCGGAACTGCGGTCATCTGTCCACTGGGTAGGATCCTGAGCATCGCCCGTCCAGTTGGCAAGGGAACGGGCATTCCCGTTGGCCCAGTGCCTGGAGTCCCAGGAATAGGTATTTTCCTTGGTCTTGAAAAATTTCTGGAAACCGAAAACATCGGTAGTCTCTTCGGCCTCTGCACACACGGCAATGGCCCCAGCTACAATCAGGACACTCAAACTTTTTCTCATTACAAGAACCTCCGCATTCCAATATATTTTCAAAATGCCTCAAAGTCAAGATTTTTTTCGTTTTCTATATTCAGGATATGCATCTTTCCGACAGGGCCATAGGCTACATCTCCATGCTTGCCATCATCGGCATCATCGGACTTATTGCCCTTGGCATGTTCAGGGCCCACCACAAAGAGAGCCATTGGGCCATCGTAGATTTCGACGAGCTGGGTTCCCTACAAACCGAAGACGTGGTGGTTGTCCGAGGCTACAGGGTGGGTGTCATCAACCAGGTCAAGTGGCTTGGGGACCGTGCACGGGTCGTCATCAACTTTGACGAACCCCTGACGATTCGCGAAGGAACCCAGTTCAACAACGTGAACTACGCCCTGATGGGGCAACGCCGCCTAGAAATCACCCTTTCCCCCACAGGAAAGGTACTCCCCCAGGGCCATATCCACCAGGGGCATTTCGAACCGGGTATTGCCGAAGCGCTTCGGCTCATGGAAAACGTGAACCAGCAACTGGCCAGCGTCCGCGTGATGATACGAACTATCACCAAGGGAGACCGCAAGCACCCTTCGGCACAGAAGATTTACGAAAAGGTCATGGGCACCCTGGAAGGAATCATCACGAATTCCGAGAACACCCTGAACGCCCTGAACCCGAAGCTGAACCAACTGTTTGACCAGACCAACGTGGCCTCCGAATACCTGATCAACCTGACAGGCCAGGCGGATTCCGCCGTGAAATTTGTCACCGCCGTGACCAACGAAAAAATCCAGAAGGCAAACGAAATCATCTACGCCCTGAACCAGGGAACCGAAAAGGCCAGCCAGGTCATTACCGAAATAGAAAATTCCCCCTCCATGAACGAGCTTCTCACCACCAAGCAGGCCGTGGACCAGCTGGTGAACATCATCGAAAAGTTCAACGCCCTGATAGCCGCCATCGACACCAAGGGAATCAAGATGTACGACGAAAACGGCAAGCCCGTAAAGCTGTTCACCTGGAAAAAGACCAACCTGGTGGGAAAAACCGCACGCCAAAAGGCCAAGGAACGTGCGGAAAAAGGCGAGCGCCTTCCGGACTAGCCCATGGAACTCTCTCAGTTACCGGGACTGGGTCCCAAACGCGTCCAGGCCCTCCGCAAGGCGGGCTTCAACAGCATCGCAGACCTGCTCTACAACGTCCCCCGCAACTACCTGGACCAGACCAAGGTCACCGCCATCAAGGACTGCAAGGCCGGAGAGCGGGCGGTCCTTATCGGCACCGTCGTCCGGTCGGGAATTATCCGCGGCCGCAGGAACCGCTTTGTTGCCACCCTTACCGACGGAACCGGCGAAATGAGCCTCCTGTTCTTCCAGGGCACGAGCTACTGGGCAAAGCGCATCCAGAACGGCTCCAAGTGGCTGGTTTCGGGAGCAGTAGGCGAATACCGCGGGCTGCAGATGAGCCACCCCGACATGCAGCCCTTTGACGACGACCAGGAATTCAGTGGCGCTATTTTGCCGGTGTATTCCATCAGCGAAGCCTGTCGGGAAGCCCGGATGGAACAGAAATTCTTTCGGGGGCTGTACAAGACCATCTTCAAGTTCCCGGGACTTACCCTGCCGGGACTTTGCCCCAGGGAACTGACGGACTACCTGCACTTTGCCCCCGTCATGGAGAACCTGCGGACGTTGCACCTGCCAAAGGAATTCCCCGCCATCTACAAGGCCAAGCGGGAAATGAAAATCCTGGAGTTGCTTCCCTTCTGCCTCCGCATGGTGAAACGTCGCGAAAACCAACGGCTCCGGGGGCACGAGAGGCAGATTGACCTGGGCACCGTCATGAAAATCCGTGCCGCCCTCCCCTTCCAGCTGACAGGCGGGCAGGAGGCCGCCCTCAACACCATCATCGACGGACTCAACGGCAAAAAGCAGTTCCACGCCCTGCTGCAAGGGGACGTAGGCTGCGGCAAGACAGTGGTAGCCATGCTGGCCATGATGGCGGTATGCGGCTCCGGCGAGCAATGCGCCCTGATGGTACCTACCGACATTCTGGCACGGCAACACTACAAGTCGTTAAAACCCTTCTTCGAAGCGGCAGGGCTCCGAGTGCAACTTTTGGTGGGCGCCACCAGCGCCGCCGAACGCAAACAAATTCTGGGCGAGCTCCAGATGGGGCTCTGCAACGCGGTCATCGGGACCCACGCCCTCTACAGCAAGGACGTGACATTTTCCAAGCTGGGATTTGTCATCATCGACGAACAGCACCGCTTTGGCGTAGGCCAGCGGGAAGCGCTACTTTCCAAAGGCGACTACCCCGACATGCTGGTCATGAGCGCCACGCCCATCCCGAGAAGTTTAGCAATGACGCTGTACGGCGACCTGAAGGTCATTTCCATCAAGGAAAAACCCGCAGGACGCAAGCCCATCAAGACAAGGCTTGTCTCGGCAAGCAAGCGCGACGACATGAAGCGGTTCATTTGCGGCGAAGCCTTGAAAGGAAACCTCTGCTACTGGATTGCGAGCCGCGTGGAATCCGGCGATGGTTCGGCAAGCTCACCAACCGGTGATGGTTCAACTGGCGGCTCACCAACCGGAGAAAGGAGTATCCGCAGCGTCGATGAGATTGTCGCAGAACTGCGGATTTTTGTGGCAGGTATAAACGATGCAACAGTAAATGCAGGTATAAACGGAGTCTCTGCAAACGCAGGTCAAAACGGCGCGCCCCTAGTGGTAGAGGGCGTCCACGGCCAGATGGACGAATCCGAAAGGGACGCCATCATCGCCCGCTTTGCGGCAGGACAGATCCACATTCTGGTGGCCACTACCGTCATCGAGGTGGGCGTGAACGTACCTGCGGCAAACCTAATGGTCATCGACCAGCCGGACCGCTTCGGGCTGTCGCAGCTGCACCAGCTGCGGGGCCGCGTGGGTCGCGGCAATCAAGAAGCCTGGTGCTTCTTGATGCAGCCCGAAGGCGAAACGGCAGACACCAGCATGGAGCGGCTTTCCAACTTCGCCGCCACTGAAGACGGATTCGAGATTGCGGAGCTGGACTTGCAGACCCGGGGGGCCGGGAACCTGGAAGGAAACGAACAGAGCGGCGCCTGGGTGTTCCGCTGGTTCGACTGGATAGAAGACCAGGAACTGATTTCACAGACCCTTGAAACCGCCGCCAACATTCTGAAAGACGAATCCGCCTTCGACGATAACGCCAAAGGAAAAATCCAGGCCTGGTACGCCGAAAAGCCCGTAGTCAACGAAGACGGCGTGCACTGACCGCGCACCTGCGGCTAGCCTACCCCAGCAATTGAGTCATGGTCCCGAAAACAAGGGCCGTAAGCACCACGTTCAAGAAGAACATGGCCCGCCGCACAATCATAAAGAATAGCGGTTGCCAGTGAAAGATGCCGTCCGTCGGGTCCAGCAGTTCCTTCACTGCCAAGAAAATATTGATAAGCCCGGTCACAATGAGCATCAGCGCTCCCGGGAAAAATCCTTCGCCCCACACCAGGACCGTAAGGCCTATGCCAAAAATCATGGCGATGACGCCGATGACAATTTCCACCCGCAAAATCATGTTCTTGATCTTGCGCACCTTGTTCTCTACAATCTCTTTCGTCTCGTCAGCCAAAACAACCTCTCAAAAATCCATCCGTTACAGGCTGTAACTGGTAGTCACAGAAAAATGGGGCATTCCCTTGCGTTCCCCGTTCATGGGGAAGCTTACGTCCAGCTTGTTCACCAGCCTGCTGATGGACTTGGTCTGGATAAAACGGATACCCGCTCCCAGCACGTAAATCAAGTCCTTGCGGTTGATATCTTCCAGCTCCCAGGCGGTCTCCCCCACAGACGCAAAGGCCACCACCACCGGCACCAGGGTCGCGATTTCAAAGTCGAAGAAATACCTGGGCTCGATGCTGCCGTAAACCCTGGCCTGACCCGTATAGTATCCCGTAGGGAACCCAACAAATCCGTCGGAGCCACCCAGCGAAAGCTGGTAACCCAGGCGGGCGTCTTCGTACACATCCACCAGGCCCCGCAAGGCCGTAGAGAAGGAATTGCTGGGGTGGAAAATGTATTCGCCGTCAACACGGCCGTAGAAATCCCGGCGTTCCCCGTGATCCAGGTAGAAATACATCTGGGTTTTCAGGTTCAGGTGGTTCCAGCCACTGCCCAGATACAAGTTGGTCCAAAAGTCCAGACGGATATCGTTATTGTCGGAGCCCAACTGTTCGTAATTCTTCGAAATTTGCGCCTTCAGGGAATAGCCCTTGTCCACATCTTCGGTCCACTTGGCGTTGTGCAGGTTCTTCACCTTCTCGTAACGCAGGTTGGAATACATCACGTAGGCGCCCAGGCGGGAATCCTTGCGCCTTGGCAGCCACAAATCCCACGCCGCACCGGAATCGATGACATAGGTCTGGTCGTTATGGGTAAACAGGTAGCGGTACAGGCGGCCTTCCTCGGCGGTTTCCCGATGGTAATCGTAGGTGGCCCCCAGGTAAAACTTGCGGAGGCTCCCCCCAAAAGAACGGCTGAACCTAAAACTCAGGGAATCCTCGATAAAGTCTTCCACCTTCAAGAGCTTCACCGTCTCTTCGCCGTTGTATTCCAGGGTATCCTTCGTAAGAATCCCCTCCCGGTACGTTTTTTCGTTCACCGCCACATCCGTGCCGTTTTTCGCAACGGTCTCGTCCGCACTGGACTGGACGAAGCCGCCACCTTCCGCGGCAGCAGACTGAATTTCATACACATATATGCGAGGCGTGAGAAGCAGATAGTTTCTTGCCACAGAGCCCCGAGGCAAGTCCCCGCTTCCATAATAATAGGCAAACCGCTTGTTTTTGAGACCCGCCAAGGTATAGGCCCACTGGTTCACGCCCCGACTCAGGAATGGCACGTACATCTGCCAGCTGGCCAGGTAGCCATCGGTATTGTAACTGTAGAGCACGTCCAGGTGGTTGTAGCGGAAAAGGAAATGGGGGTCGGAATACTCCGCCTGCCACATGTCGCGGAATTCGTCATGGCCGTAGTAAAAGCCCACCTTCTGGCCCAGACCGAGGAAGTTGCTCTCCTGGATGCCGATCCCGTAATTCAGGTTGTCATAGCTCCATTCGCTGCCCGAAAAACCAATGCTGAAAGGCAGCGTCAGGGTCCAGTTGTCGCTGGTGTAAACATCCACGAAGGTAGAGTCACCCTGGCCACTCACCTGGATGCTTGCGTCCGAAAGGAAGTTCTGGTCCCGCAGGAACCGTTCCGATTCCAGCATCAGGTTCAGGTCCACCACATCGCCCTCGTTGAACAGCAACAACTTGCGGACCGTCCCCTCCTGGGTCTCAATATGGATAACGTTCAGCAGGTCATAGGCCCACTTGTCGTACTTGGTGTGGTACTTGGAATCGTCAAAGGCGTCGCCGATGTGGTAGCGGATTTTATCTACCCTAAAAGGCGCCGTGGAATCAGCGGCTGCGGCAGCGGCAGGTGCGCCGGACACGCCCTCGGCAAGAACCGAGACCGAAAGGGCACAAACGATAAAAGGCAAAATCCGCATGACGGGGACAATATAGAAAATAGGGGTTAGGGGATAGGATCTAGGGGATAGAATCTAGGGGCTAGGATCTAGGGGATAGAATCTAGGGGATAGGGAAATGTGAAATGTGGAATGTGTGGTGTGAAATGTGATGTTCGAGGAATGTCATCCTCGCGCAGGCGAGGATCCGATCGATGTTCTAGACTCGGGCTGATAGAGGCAAGAAAACTAATGCGGGATTCGGAATTGTCATTGCGACCCTGGATTTGTTTCAGGAGCGTGGCAATCTCTATCCCCAATACAAGGGGGGGGGAAGCCTCCCCCTCGCTTCTGCGACATGTCATCCCCGCGAAAGCGGGGATCTCCTAATCGCATCCGCTACCCCCTCGTGCGTCGCGTCCCTTTCCGCACCACCTCAAAAAGTCATTTTCTGTCACTAATTTTAATGTAGATTTAAGGAGTAAAGAAAAGAGAGGTTCGTTATGTCTTTTTGCGCCTTGGTCATCCTCATCACCGCCGTCTGTTTCTGCTCCACCGGTAGCACCGGGAAATAATCAATTCACATCAAGGGGTTTTAGGCACAATCCAAACAAGAAAAGTCTATTTTTCTCTGAGCTATCATAAAAAAAGCCTATGATTCTGCATAAACCAGACTTTTACGACAAATTCAAGTGCACGGCCTCCCGATGCAGCGATACCTGTTGCGTCGGATGGGAAATAGACATTGACCAAGCTTCGCAAAAAATCTATAGCGAGGTGCAGGGAATATTTGGCGACAAACTCCGCGCCAACATTGAAGACGGCCATTTCAGGCTGCTTCCCCAAGACCGTTGTCCTTTCTTAGACAAAGAAAACCTTTGCGAAATATACAAGAACCTGGGTGAAAACGCCCTCTGTGATATCTGCAGGGAGCATCCGAGGTTCATGGAAGTCTACGGAGACATCATGGAAAAAGGCCTCGGACTCTGTTGCGAAGAGGCAACGCGGCTATTACTCGAAGGCCAAGGCCCCCTCACCTTCACCACAGAAAAATGCGACGAGCCCGAAGACAACCTGGACGAAGACGACATTGAAATTCGTGACCAGGTCTTGTACGAAAGAGAGCAAATGTTCAAGGCGCTTGGTAATTTTGACAAGCCTTTGGGTGAACGACTCTACACCGCTTTCGGCTGCACAGCCGAAAATCCGTTTGCACCCCTAGAAAACGCCTGGGCCTTGTATGATCTCCTCGCCAAGACGGCCAGTTTCGGACCCGCCTGGGATGCCGCACTTGCGCGCATCAAAACAAGCATAGAGGAGACAGACGGGAACATCCAGGACCAGGGCTACTTTTCCGAAACCGAAAGCATGCGCCTGCTGGCCTACCTCATTTATCGCCACTTCGCCAAGAGCCTTTACGAAGGCTTGGACCAGGGCAAGCGAAACTTCGCCCTATTCTTCTGGAATACAGTTCGTTTTTTTAGTCGCGAACTAGCAGGCATCACCGGAAACAATGCGGATGATGGCTCCCAAGATTCCGAACTTATCAAAATAGGAGCCATCAAGATTCTTTCACGCCAGCTGGAATACTGCGAAGAAAACATGGTCCTGATCGAATCGGCACTGGATATCTGACAGCACCCCCGTCGAACGGGACGCCATGTACGAGACTTTCGGGTAGATGGCACTAGAAAACCCTGTGCAAAATTGCACGGGGCTTTCGTCGTTCTTAAGGAATAATTCTTTTAGATTACTTCTTCTGGAGCGGGGTATCCTTCAGGATTTCCCCGACCAGGTTCTTCATGTTTTCTTCCCAGTCGCCCTTGCCCATGGCGAAGCCGAGATGGACGCGGGCCTTGAGCGTGCCGCTCGCCACAACGGTCTTGCTGTCGGCGTTGGCAATGGAGTATTCGCCGGTGAACTGGAGGTAGCTCTTGGTTTCGGCACTCATGGTGAGCGGGTTCATCTTGGTCTCGGAGAGACGGGAAACTTCGAGGTTGCTCATGGAGATGATGAGACCAGAAACGCCGTCGAGGGCGTCAAACTTCGGGGAGGGAACGAGATAGTCCTTCTTGCCGAACTTGGTCGAGGTCATGGTGAAGTCTGCCGCTTCCTTGGCCGTGAAATTGGCGGCGATGTCGGCCTGGCTCTTCAGTTCGCTGCCCATCTGCTGGGTGAACCAGCCGGAGAAGTTGCTGGAGAAGTCCGGGAGGTCGTCGGCAACGTCGTCCTGGTTCTTCACGACAGGTTCGGTGTAGAAGACGGTCACTGCCGTTGCTGGCTCAGTCCAACTAGGGTCGATGTTCTTGAGACCGGCCTTGCCCCCGCAACCGATGAGAGACAGTGAGACTGCACAGAGAAGAAGTGCAGCAAATTTTTTCATGATATTATCCTCCTGATGGAAAATTTCCAGAAAAACGACATTGTTTTCCTGGCGAGGCAATATAGGAAAAATTTGTTCCAAAAAAGAGATTTTCGTGCAATAAAAAAATTTTTTTCGAAATTTTCCGTCAAAAATTTTCTATATGACTCAATCCGAGACATATAGGAGATTCTTCCAAATTCCCATGACAGGAACGGCAATCCAGGGGCCTTTCCAGTTCAAGAAATTGCAAAAACGATCCGGCCCATCTAGACAATTTCCCAAATTTTATATATTTTAATTTTTGGGAAATAGAAATTCGGGAGCCGAGCCCGCTCGGCTCATCGAGCCACTTGCGCGTCTCGCCACCGCGTGGCGGTGCGACGCCCCCTAACGCAGACGCGAGTGTGAAGTGTGTAGTGTGAGATGTGGAATGATAATTCGAAGATGATTTATTCAGAATCCTTGACGCAACGGACGGAGAAACCATGGTCCTTGCTGTAATCGTGATATAGCCACGCAGATTTGAGGAAGTAAAGGTACGCATAGTAGGCGTAGTCTTTACTGAACTGCGAGGCACTCCAGAAATAGGCATTGCGGCCGACACGTGCAAAGTAGCCCTCGTAGTACGCGATGCCTGCAGGAAGCGCAGAAAAACCGTAGTCATCCGTGCCGTTACTTTCTTCACCTATCCAACCCGTCTTGGTCTTGAGTTTCAAGCCCGCCGTGGCCCAAGTTGTTCCACCCACTGCACCAAACAGTTCCTCCCATTCACTCTGCGCGGGAACATGCCAGCCGTTGGGGCACACGCCCTGCACGTTGCCCGTACCCAGGGTGGTACAATCGTGGTAGCAGCCGCACTCGTCCTCGGACTTGCCCATGGCGGCGGCCCAGGTGTAGAGCCGCCCGTAGATGGCGCAATCGCCTTCCTCCATCGTTTCGTGTCTTCCGCCACCGCACCAACTTTTCTCCGTCTGGTAATTCAAATTCTGAGCCATCCACACTTGGTCTCCGATTTTCACCATCTTGTATGTCTGACCATCACGAGCGTCTTTAAAACAGTTCTCGTCTGTTTCAACTTCACACTGTCCACTTCCATATACAGAACTCGAGGACTTCGCAGAACTGCTGCTTGACTTTGCGTCATTTCCAGATGTATTCGAATTGCTGGACTTGGTCGATGTTCCTGCCGAAGAAGGATTGCCCTTGCTGTCGCTGGAGTCGTCGGTCACTTCGGCGGGATCGTTGGACTTGCTGTCGCTGGAGATTGCTTCGTCCTTACAGTCCTCGCAATGACGAGATGACGATGACATTTCAGCACTGCAGCTCAGGGCACTTGTTTCGTTATTATCACCCCCCGCCGACGAAGAATCGTCGCAGGCGGAAAGGGCAACACCGAGCACCCCAGCAAGGGCACAGACCGTAAACATTTTCGCGAATGTGTTTTTCATAGGGAAACCTTTTGAGATTTAGTCCGAGTCCTTGACGCAACGGACGGAGAAGCCGTTTTTCTTCCACTCGCCCCACAAAAGGGCGGAATCGTCGTCGTGTTGCAATCTCAAACAGTAGGATTTGTCGCTACCGTACACACTAGAAGACCAGAAGAACGTACCAACGCCCTTTGACCTAAAAAATTCTCCGATGTACATAAAGCCTGCAGGGAGGGCTGAGAAACCAGAGGCATTCGTTCCCGACGTAGAAGTCGAATATTCCTTCCACCCGTCCGCAGTCTTCAACTCTACACTAGCACCAAGGTAACTCCAGTAAGTAGTTAGGTCTTCAACGCCGCTCGCTATTGGTTCTACCAGTTTCTTCCACTCTTCCTTTGTAGGCAAATGCCAGCCTTTGGGACAAACGCCCTGCGTACCTTCGTTGCCAATGTCGCAATTGTAGTGATAGCCACAATTGACCTCATTCATTGCAACTTCCCAGGTGTACAGGCGACCGTACCTGGAGCAGTTCGCAGCAAACTCTTCTTCCGTCAAAATTCTTTTACTGATTTCATCAAGGGCACCGTCACCATAGCAGCCGCTCCATGCATACCTACCCAAGCTGGACACATCGCCCGGATCGTAATTCAAGTTCTGGGCCATCCATATCTGATCTCCGATTTTAACCGTCTTATAGACTTGTCCATCGCGTTCATCGGTAAACTCTCCATAGTCGATGCCCGGATTCAAGTAATCCCAAGCGCTTTTCATTTCTTCGCTAGACGAAGACACCTCCTTGCCCGCAGAGCTGCTTGACTTTGCGTCATTTCCAGATGTATTCGAATTGCTGGATTTGGTCGACGTTCCTGCCGAAGAAGGATTGTCCTTGCTGTCGCTGGAATCGTCGGTCACTTCGGCGGGATCGTTGGACTTGCTATCGCTCGACTTGTCACTCGATGAAGAGAAATCGCAGTCCATCTTCTCGATGAGAGTCCCGATGACCCAGCCATTGTCGCCATCGCAAACAGCCATGTCATGATATTCCGTCAGGTAGGTGGCGACACACTTCTGACTCTTGCCGCAGTCGTAATCCGACAGTTCCATGAATGTCTCGACGGTGTCGGGAATTCCCCCACGATTGCCGCCGCTACCGCCCTCACCACTTGCCGACGATGAATCGTCACAGGCGGTCAGGGCGAAACCGAGCACCCCCGCAAGGGCGCAGACCGTAAACTTTTTCGCGAATGTGTTTTTCATAGGGAAACCTTTTGAGATTTAGTCCGAGTCCTTGAGACAGCGAACGGATAAATGGTAACTTTTCTTATTATTGAACAAGCTTCTTTGTAAATCACTGTAGTCTATTTTTAAAATCCAGGCTCTTTCATCATGATCACCGTCTGCTTCCGTGACACTCCAGATTTCCGTATATTGTTTCAAATGGTCGAAAAGATAGCTATAGACTCCTGTGCCTGCAGGAAGTAAAGAAAATCCTAAATCATCTGTTCCATTCCATCCGCTTTTAGACTTGAGCACATTTTGGGCAACGATTCCACCCCCCGCATAATTCAACAATACCGTCAACTCTGTTGTATCAGGCAAGTGCCAGCCAACAGGACAAATACCTCTATGTGGATTGTTGGGTATGCAAGGAACTCCAAAACCACATCCTATTTTGTTTGCATCTGACACAAGTCCCGCACTATCCATTGCAGCGGACCAAGTATACAGCCTACCGTAAATGCCACAATTATCTAAATCATTTTTGTAGCACCAACTTGTAGAATCGGATTTGCCACCGCTAAAATTGAATTTTATGCCAGTGTAAGCGTAGTTCAAATTCTGTGCCATCCAAATCTGCTCGCCGATTTGAATAGTCTTGTAAACTTGTCCATCGCGTTCATCGGTAAACTCGCCATAATTAATGTCCGGATTCAAGTAATCCCAGGCGCTTTTCATTTCTTCGCTAGACGAAGACACCTCCTTGCCCGCAGAGCTGCTTGACTTTACGTCATTTCCAGATATATTCGAATTGCTGGATTTGGTCGATGTTCCTGCCGAAGATGGATTGCCCTTGCTGTCGCTGGAGTCGTCGGTCACTTCGGCGGGATCGTTGGACTTGCTATCGCTGGACTTGTCACTCGATGAAGAGAAGTCGCAGTCCATCTTCTCGATGAGAGTCCCGATGACCCAGCCGTTGTCGCCATCGCACACAGCCATGTTATGGTATTCCGTCAGGTAGGTGGCAACGCACTTCTGACTCTTGCCGCAGTCGTAATCCGACAGTTCCATGAATGTCTCGACGGTGTCGGGAATACCCCCACGATTGCCGCCACTACCATTATCACCCCCCGCTGACGAAGAATCGTCACAGGCGGTCAGGGTGAACCCGAGCACCCCCGCAAGGGCGCAGACCGTGAACTTTTTCGCGAATGTGTTTTTCATAGCAAAACCTTTTGGAAATTACTCAGAGTCCTTGAGGCAACGGACGCTCACTGCAATGACCTTACTGCGATTAACCATGAGTGCACTCGGACGTCCATAATACATATCCACGCCATATACATAGTAGCCATCAATTTCGGAAGAACTCCAAAAGTCTGTATAATCGCCAGCATTGACAAAACCATCGGTTGGTCTCGAGCCCACAGGCAACGCCGCAAAACCGTATGCGTCCGTACCGTTACGATTATTAGTCCATCCCGTCTGAGATTTGAGAGCCTTACCCGCATCATCTGTTCCGCCAACTTCATCAATCAAAACATTCCATTCGGTTGTATCAGGCAGATGCCACCCCATCGGACATAAACCCTGAACTTTTGAAGGTAGAGAGCAGGTCTTTTTTCTGCCACAGTCCACTCCATTGCCGCTGTCGTAAAGTGCGATTGAGTCAATCGCCGCGGCCCAGGTGTAAAGCCGACCGCCATACGCACATTTTTCTTCATTGTATTCATAGCACCAATTACGTTCCAACAAACTAGGCGTTTTAATACTGTCGGCATAGTTCAAATTCTGTGCCATCCATATCTGCTCGCCAATCTGAGCAGTCTTATAAACCTGACCATCGCGTTCATCGAGAATTTCGCCATACTTACCCGTTTCAAGGAATTCCTGGTTCAGGTATTCTGTCGTAACACACTTATACTTCGTGCAATCGTATGTTCCAGACGGCATGACCTTCGCTTCGGCGTAACTTTTCGGAACCTCGCCTTTACTAAACGAAGACTCGACCTTGCTCGCAGAACTGTTGCTTGACTTTGTGCCATTTCCAGACGAATTGGAGTTGCTGGACTTGGTCGATGTTCCTGCCGAAGAAGGGCTATCCTTGCTGTCGCTGGAGTTGACACTCGATGAAGAGAAATCGCAGTCCATCTTCTCGATGAGAGTCCCGATGACCCAGCCGTTGTCGCCATCGCAAACAGCCATGTCATGGTATTCCGTCAGGTAGGTGGCGACACACTTCTGACTCTTGCCGCAGTCGTAGTCCGACAGTTCCATGAATGTCTCGACGGTGTCAGGAATACCCCCACGATTGCCGCCACTACCATTATCACCCCCCGCCGACGAAGAGTCGTCACAGGCGGTCAGGGCGGAACCGAGCACCCCCGCAAGGGCACAGACCACAAAACTTTTGGCAAATGAATTCTTCATAAAAAACCGTCGTAATGATTTACCCCTAAAAAATAACAAGGTGGCATGCAATATTCCACCCATAAACGCACCGAAAAAAACATTTTTCGTCGTATTTTTACCGAAAATTTTCTATATGACTCACTGCGAGACATATAGGAAAAAGGTAACGTTGAAAAAACACTGCGAGCCTTCACAAAATTCATTTTTCTTCCATTTTGTCATTTTGTGACACTTCAAAAAGTTATTTTTACTCTAGCACAGTCAAAAAGGCTTTATTTGCCCCGAATAAACCTTTTGACGCAGGTTTCACCACTTGCACCAGCACGAGGAAAAATGTATATTGATTATAGTTCAATTCAACAAGGGAGGTCGTCATGGCTCTAGCAATTGCATCAGTACCGATACTGACCGGCGAAGCGTCGGACAGGTTTGACCTCATGATGGAAGAAAGCGAAAAGCGTCGCGGTTCCATTGATTTTTCCAAGCAAATTGAACAGGCTAGAGACATTCTCTCCAAGGCCGACTTTAGAGAATTTAAGTAATGAATTTTCTCCAACAGAATTGCCGCTTTGGGTTCTACACTCAAGGCAAGGCCGCCCTATGCAAATCATTCAAGTGCGGGGACAAGGACTTGGACGATTTCTTTACCGAAGATGCATTTTTGCAAAGCGAACAACTCCTTTGCAAGAATTATTGTTTTTCCCTTGTTGATGACCCGACACAACTGGTGGCGGTTTTCACTCTTTCCAATGACAGCATCAAGAAAATTCCGGGTTCCCGTAAGAAGAAAGTCGAGAAGAACATCCCCCGCGAAAAGATATACAGCAGTTATCCGGCAGTCATGATCGGTCGTCTCGGAATTAGCCAAAATTTTCAAAGCAAGCATTTGGGAAGCGACGTCCTGAGTTTTATAAAAGCATGGTTCGTCGACCCGCTCAACAAGACCGGTTGCCGATTCCTGCTGGTAGATTCCTACAACAAGGAACGAAACCTAAGGTTTTATCAAAACAACGAATTCAAATTCCTGTTCAGCACCGAAGAACAAGAACGCGAATTCCGTTGCCTCGGTCCTGACAGGCCATTGAACAGCCGTCTGATGTATTTCGATTTAATTGAACTGAAAAGAAAGCAGACTGGCAAAGCAGAATAAGCATTCGCGTTAGGGAAAGTCTAGTGTGCTAGCCCCCCCCCCCCTACTCAGAATCCTTGAGACAACGAACTGAGTACCCGTTATACTTATTGAGGTGGCCCATGCTCGCACTAGCGCCGCTGTACTCCATGTTCATGTAGTACGCGTCGTCGCTATTGTACTTGTACTCCGTAGAACTCCAGAAGTCCGCATCTTCGCCCTCGTAGCCGAAGTCGCCATCGCCGTACCTGAAGCCAGCAGGCAACGCCGCAAACGAGTAGGTATCCGTGCCGTTGCCGCTGTTCCAGCCTGTCAGGGACTTGAGCTTGGTCCCTGCCTTGGAACTGCCGCCCACCGCCGTGAACAGGGTTCCCCATTCGCTATAACTTGGCAGGTGCCATCCACTCGGGCAAATGCCCCGGACATCGCCAGAAGGCAGGCCGCATTCGTGACCGTAGCCGCATTCGTCTTCAGACCTTCCGACTGCCGCAGCCCAGGTATAAAGGCGACCGTACTTGGCGCAGTTGGCAGGGTCGTCTTTGTAGCACCAACTGTTTTCAGTCTCATAGTTGAGGTTCTGTGCCATCCAGGTCTGTGCACCAATGGTCACCGTCTTGTAAGTCTGGCCATCGCGGTCATCCGTCAGCGAGCCATGTTCAACATATATCTGCCATTCATTCTCCCGACAGATCACTTTTATGCCTGTGGTATCGACGCCAATTACTCCTTCAAGGCTAGCGTTGCATTCTGGCAAAGCCTTTATTACCGTATCCTTTACGCAATTCTTTACTTTGTTATCATTTCCGCCGCCGTTCTTGCAGGTGGACTTTGCGGCGTTGAAGGCCATCTCCACGCCCGCTTCGGATTCCATGTTATACATGGAGTAGGTCTTGGAGTTGGTCGTGCCGTCGGCACTCTTGATGGTCACGATAAGGTCCTTGCCGTCCACCGTGTAGGTGTATTCCGCGTCGTCGCCGAAGTTGTCCTTGCGCACAAAGTGCCATGTGCTTACATCGGTCTTGACCATGGCGTCACAGGCTCCCACCTCGGTGCAGGTCTCGTTCACGGTGATTTCGGGTTCAAGGATTTCGGTCGGCCGCGAACTGCTGGACTTCGCAGAACTGCTTGATGTCGTAGCGTCGCTCGACGAGCCGTCCTTGTCGGCAGCCTTGGAGTCGCTGGAGCCGTCGGTGTCCTTGCTGCCCGACGACTTTGTAGAACTCGGCTTTGTCTGGTCGTAGGACTTGAACCACTTCTCGCCGTCGCATTCGTAGTTCTCATCGAGTTCGGTCACGTAGACCTTCTCGCCGATGACATCCATGCCGCACTCGTAGGTTTCAAGCTCCGCCATATCGCCCACTTCGGCAGGAAGCCCCGTCCCCTTCGGCGAAGACGACCCGTCGTCCCCGCAACCGATAAACGCAGCACCAAGCACCCCCGCAAGGGTGCAAACCGTAAACTTTCTGGAGAATGTATTTTTCATAGCGAAACCTTTTGAAAATCTTTACCCCCTAAAAAATAACAAGGCGGCATGCAATATTCCACCCATAAACGCACCGAAAAAAAACATTTTTCGTCGTATTTTTACCGAAAATTTTCTATATGACTCACTGTGAGACATATAGGAAAAATTTCTGTGTCAGCACGACGAAATCTTCATTTTTACCGTTTTTTTCCCTTTCAAAAAAATTGAAAAAAACTGCCCAATTAGGTAAATTTGAAGAAGCCCTATGAAACCAATATCCGACTACAAAGATTATCGCCTTTATATCAGGGACTTCTACGAAGAGCGCAAGATGATGACCGGTCTGTCCTGGCGCGGCTTCAACAAGATGGCAGGATATGCCAATACAAGATTCTTGAAACTTGTCTGCGACGGAAAGTCAAAGTTGAGCAGTGTCGGAGCCGCCCGCGTGTCAAGTGCCATGGGTCTTTCCAAGATCCAGACGTCCTATTTTTTGGCAATGGTCACCTACGGCAACACTCCCGTAGAAAAGAAAAAGCAGGAAGCCCTTGAACTCATGGAATCCATAGCGAAGGACAACAAGGTCAGGATTGTAGAGGGCGACGCCTACGATTACTTCAAGAACTGGTGGAACCCCATCCTGAGGGAACTTGCGCCCAGGGTTGCCGTCGCTACGCCGTCAAAGTTGGCTCAATTATTCTACGAGAACGTAACTCCCGAGAACGTGAGGAACTCCCTTACCTTCATGGTGCAGGCGGGGTTCCTGAAAGAGCACAGAAACAGGTATGTGCAATCCGACAAGGCGATTCTGGGTTCTTCCGAAAAGATTCCAAAGGCAATCCGCAACATGCACAAGCAAATGGCAAGGTTCGCGGAGAAGGCCATCGAGAATTTCCCGGTATCCGACCGCAACTTTTCGGGAATGACGGTTGCCGTAAACCGGGAGGCATACGAGCGGATTGTAAAGGAACTCGACATCTGCCGCAAGAAGATTGCCGAGATTGTTTCTGCCGCAGAAGATTACGACCGGATTTACAGGGTGAACTTGCAGTTGTTCCCGCTGACGAAAGAGATTGAAAAATGAAATGGTTTCCGAAAAACCTATCCATCACGTGTCTTGCGTTCCTGTTCTACACCGCTTGCAGCGATTCAGACAAGGAAATCGCCAACGGCTATACCGAAGAGCAGAACGCCACGAACCTGGATAGCGCCGCCTACGCAAGGCTGATGACGTGGGAACCCAAGGTCGCCCTGAGGCTCGTGGAAGTCAAGGACAAGGAACGGGGCTTGTCGTGGTTCGATGTCGATTTTACCACAGCCGCCAAGCCCTACTACGAGCATGCGGGCGGGACCGTTGACGACGGTTGCACCGTGAACCTGTATGCCGAACAGAACGGCGTCCGCATGAACTTGACTCGCACCTACAAGAAGAACATCTATACGGAATTTTTGAATCGGGATTCGCTGGATGCTGTAGTGGAGGATCACCTGGACAATTCTTACGGCGACAGTGCCACAGCAAGTTGCCGGGCGGATTCTACGGCCTTCGCAGACTACTGTGCCGAAAACGGCGGGGCCGTGACGGACCTTTTCAAACTGGACCGTTGCAGCGTGCTTCACTTGACATGCGTCATGAAGTTCACGCCGAAAGTTGCCGCCGACGAATACTTGCAGGCTACGGCCAAGAGAATGAAGGATATCTGCATTGCCGAGTTCTACGCCCCGGGAGAAGACGCTGAAGCCGATTCCACGCTCCTTGTGGACAAGCGGGACGGTCAAGTGTACAGGACGGTAAAAATCGGCGAACAGGTGTGGATGGCGGAGAACCTGAACTACGCCTATCGGGCTTCTTCGGAAACCATGGATTCCCTCAGTTACTGCCCGGAAGGAAATCCCGCCAACTGCGAAAAATACGGGCGGCTCTATACATGGGCCGCGGCAGTGGGCTGCACCGAAGAGCCCTGCGATATCGGGCGCAATGTCCAGGGGATATGCCCAGAGGGCTGGCGCGTGCCGAACCTTGACGACTTCGAGATTCTCGAAGAAGAAATGGGCGGGCGCGACGTCGCCGGGAAAAAGGCGGCGGCAGAAGAGTTCATGGGAACGGACGATTACGGGTTTACGGCACTGTTCCCGGGTTATTCCGTTCTGCCGCCCGAAACGGAAAGGCAGGAAAAGTATTTCGGCTACGGGGCCTTCTTTATCATGACTTCGACGAACATACAGCATTGGAGACTCCTTTTCGGCGATACCAGCTCGAATGTCGAATTGGCTTCGCCATACGCATTCGAATCGCTCCGCTGCATAAAGGGCGCGGCGACGGATATTCCCTGGGGCGCCGTGGACCCTGCTCAGGTTGTCGCCGGGACCTTCACGGACGAGCGCGACGGGCGGACTTACGCCACCACGACGATAGGCTCGCAGACCTGGCTGGCCGAGAACCTGAAATACAAGGGGGATTTCACGAGTTACTGCTACGAAAACGACGACGAGAACTGTGAAAAACACGGCAGGATGTATTCTCCCGACGACGCCAAGACGGCCTGCCCGGAGGGTTGGCGGCTGCCGTCCGCCCAGGACTTTGTAGACCTGGAGGATAACACCGGGAAGGACATGACTGCTCTCAGGACGACCGAAGGCTGGGAAAGCGGAAACGGAAGCGATCTTTACGGATTCAGCCTTTACCCGGCAGGACGCTACAGCATCATCGGGAACACCCTGAAATTC